>WBZY01000284.1_pt1 | contig 41556 bp, 35 predicted proteins | sample 5204191 | NCBI WGS metagenome assembly WBZY01 (sample SAMN12344363, study PRJNA552823) | activated sludge metagenome | biome: Activated sludge suspended growth; feature: Anammox Sidestream; material: Wastewater; isolation source: activated sludge from anammox sidestream of wastewater treatment...
GATGGACTCGGGCAGGGCGCTGAGTTGGTTGAAACTCAAATCCAAAGAGGTCAGGTTGTGGAGTTGGGTGATGGACTCGGGCAGGGCGCTGAGTTGGTTTTCACCCAAATCCAAAGTGGTCAGGTTGTGGAGTTGGGTGATGGACTCGGGCAGGGCGCTGAGTTGGTTTCTACGCAAATCCAAAGAGGTCAGGTTGTGGAGTTGGGTGATGGACTCGGGCAGGGCGCTGAGTTGGTTTCCACGCAAATCCAAAGAGGTCAGGTTGTGGAGTTGGGTGATGGACTCGGATAGCGATTTTATTTGCAGGTTTTTCAGGCTTAAGTATGTAAGGTTTTGCAATTGGACAAGAAAGTGGGGGAACACACCAAATTTGTTGTTGTCCAAATTCAATTTTTGCAGGTTTTTTAACTCGGTTAAGCTTTCTGGTAATTCCTCAATGTTGTTATAACCTAGGTGTAAATGTTTCAAGCTCTTGAGTTCTAGTATTTCATCAGGAAAATATGATAATTGTTCAAGTCGAGAATTCTCAGCGAAATAAAAAAATCCTTCCCATTTGTTTATGATATCTGAATATGTTTCTTCGGGATACGGTAACAAATATAATGTTTCTGAGTTTATTCTTTTTGCCTCTCTTATTCTCTCGCTTGCCCACCGAGGCGTGCCGAACAAACTTTGTTTGATTTTCCTGAAGGTGGTAGATATTGGATTCATAATGCTTTCTCCCAAGGTGGACAAAATCCAAAGACAAGGTTCATTATACGAATTTTCAGCGTAAAATCAACGCTTATGAAAGAATTCATCTACTCCCGCAATGCGGTGTATGAAACCCTGCGCGCCAGGCGGCGCGATGTGTTCAAGATCGAAATTTCGGATACGGTTCAAGCCAAAGGAAAAATTTCCGAGATTTTGAGTTTGGCGCAACAGAAAAAGATTCAGGTGGTGAAAGTGCCGCGCGGGCAGCTGGATAAAATCCACGAACACAATCAGGGAATTGTCGCGGAGGTGGGCAAATACCCCTACGCCGACCTGCTCGACATCTTTGAGAACGCGCGCAGGAAGAACGAGCCTCCGTTCGTGTTGTTGCTTGATTCGTTGAACGACCCGCAAAATTTTGGCGCGCTGATTCGCACAGCCGAGGCGGTGGGTGTGCATGGCATCGTCATTCCGCTGGCGCACACGGTGGAGGTCACGCCTGCGGTGGTCAACGCGTCGTCGGGCGCGAGCGAGCATCTGCTCATTGCGCGCATGAATCTTTCGCAAGCGATCGACGCGCTGAAGGACGAAAATGTTTGGGTGGTCGGGTTGGATCAGGATGGGGAAACGGTCGGGGCGAAGACAACGCGTCACTTTAGTGGGGCAACCGCACTCGTGGTCGGAAGCGAGGGCGAGGGCATCCGTCAACTCACGCGGACGAAATGCGACATCGTCTTGAAACTTCCGATGCGCGGGCAAGTCGAATCGTTGAACGCGGCGGTGGCGGGGTCGGTGGCGTTGTATCTGGCGTATTTGGCGAGAAATAATTCGTAGGGGCACAGCGGGACGAGAGATCGTCAAAATCTTTTTCGGTTTCGCTGTGCCCCTACACATTCATTGGAGATAACATGCCTCAAGCAACTTATCATTTCCCGCGCGGATTTTTATGGGGGACGGCGACCTCGTCGCATCAAGTGGAAGGCAACAACACGAACAATCAGTGGTGGATGTGGGAACAAACGGGTCACACCGACGGGACGTCTGGTCTCGCCTGCGATTGGTGGGGAGGACGCTGGAGGGAAGACTTCGACCGCGCCGTGGAGACTGGGCAAAACGCGCATCGTTTCTCGGTGGAGTGGAGCCGCATCCAGCCGACGCCCGACACGTGGGATGAAGACGCGCTCGAACGGTATCGCGCCATGCTGCGCGGACTGCGCGAACGCGGCATGACTCCGATGGTGACGTTGCATCACTTCACTGACCCAATGTGGTTTTATGAAATGGACGGTTGGGAGCACGACGACGCGCCGATGCTTTTCGAGAAATTTGTCCGCAAAGTTGTCGAGGCTTTGAAAGAATATTGTTTGCTGTGGTGCACGGTCAACGAGCCGAACGTCTATACCTTGAGCGGATATGTGGCGGGTTTGTTCCCCGCCAAACGCCATGGACTGAACGTTGCCAAACGCGTGCAGGCAAATTTGCTACTCGGTCATGCCGCGGCGTATCACGCCATCCACGAGATTCAAAAGGAGGCGCAGGTCGGTTACGCGTTGCATTATCGTCCGATGGTGGCGAATAATAAATGGTCGCCGCTCGATCGGTTGATGCGGAATATCCAATACAATGGAATCAACATGGCGTTCCCCAGCGCGATCAGCAACGGCGTGATGAGATCACCGATGGGCAATGTGCGCATCCCCGAAGCGAAAGGGACACAGGATTATCTCGGTCTAAATTATTATTCAGTGGATACGATTGCATTCGACATCACAAGACCACAAGAATTGTTCGGCAAGCGATATTATCCCGACGGTTCGGATTTCAGCGAGACGAAGTTCATCGCCAACATCCCCGAAGGGATTTTCGACACCATCAAGTGGGCAACGCGGACATATCCAAACCTTCCGCTCTACATCACCGAGAACGGAGTGGAAGACGCGGAGGACAAGATGCGTCCGCGTTATATCGCCCAACACATCCACCAAGTCTGGCGCGCGGTCAATTTCAACTTCCCTGTGAAGGGATACTTCCACTGGTCGCTGGTGGATAACTTCGAGTGGGAGCGCGGCTGGACCCAACGCTTCGGTCTGTGGGGGGTGGATGTTGAAACGCAGAAGCGCATCAAACGTCCGTCCGTGGATTTATACGCGGAGATCTGCAAGGAGAATGGATTATCTTCCGAGATGGTGACGAAGTATTGTCCCGAGGTGTTTGAGAAGTTGTTTCCTGTGTGAAAAAAGTTTGAATGTTTGAAGGTTGAAAAGTTTTGAAAAATCTCCCGATTGATTTTGTTTCAACAATAAAGAATACATTCGGCGCGGATGGGGAAAAATTCATTGCCAATCTGCCTGAATTGGTTGAGGAGGCGAGTCAACGATGGGGGTTGAGGAACGTCCAGCCTGTTGCGAATCTTTCGTTCAATTTTGTGGCGTTTGGAGAATCTTCACAATTTACCGCAAAGCGCGCTAAGTCCGCAAAGAAAGGATTAAATCTTCGCGCTCTTCGCGGACCTAGCGGTTTAGAAAAATGGGGCGATGTCGTTCTCAAAATCGGCGTGCCGCGCGAGGAGTTGACGAGCGAGATGGCGGCGTTGAAGTTATTCAACGGCGAGGGCGCGTGCCGTTTGATCGATTGCGATGAGGAAAAGGGATTTTTGTTGCTGGAACGATTACAGCCCGGGGCGATGCTCGCCGAGATGGAAGATGACGAGGAGGCAACACGTATCGCGGCGGAGGTGATGAAGAGGGTATGGCGCGCTGGTTTCGATACGCCCTCCGCTGGCGCTTCGGGCTACTCGAGCAGCGATTCCAAGTTTATTCAATTATCCGATTGGTTTGACGGGTTGAAGCGGTTGCGAAAAATGTTTAAGGGGAAAACGGGTCCGCTGGAGGCAAAACTTGTCGAGCGGGTTGAACGGTCTACGAAGGATTTCTTTGCGGAGAATCATCGTCCCGTGTTGATGCACGGGGATTTTCATCACTACAACGTTCTCTCGTCTGAGCGGGGATGGTTGGCGATCGATCCAAAGGGAGTGATCGGTCCCGCGTGCTACGAGGTGGGTCCGTTGATGATGAACCCGTGGGGAGAGTCGCCAACGATGACCAGCCTCAACGTCCGCGTGAAGAAGCGGGTGGACATCCTGCGCGAATATTTGGGGTTCGAACGCGAGCGCATCCTGGAATGGAGTCTGGCGCACGCGGTTCTATCCGCTTGGTGGGGAATCGAAGACAATACAGGCTGGGAGTATTCGCTGGCTTTCGCGAAAATGATCGCTTCCCTTTAAAAAGAACGACCTCTCAACGGGAGGTCGTTCAGGGAGGTTGTTGCTGTTATCTGCCCAATAAGGCAAATACGGCATACGCGAGGGCGAGCACACCGGCGATGGTTCCAGCCGCAGGCAACGCCACGAACGCGCCGATGCCGACCCAGAGGAAGTATAACCACATGCACCAACCGGAAATTGTCGAAGGTAATTTCATTTTTACTCTCCTTGAGTAAGATGGATTTTGACCGTCCGTGTGGGCGATTCTAATTACGATAACCCTAATCTTGTTCATCGGTTACGGCTTGGTGGTAGAATTTGGGCGTATTTCGCGGTACGAGAATCATGCCGCGAGATTTTTTTGCCATGACCACACTCTCTGCCCCTGCTGAATTTTCGTTGTATAAACAACAATCGTACGACCGCACCAGCCCAGCGCGCTGGGTGTGGTCGCACGCTTCACGTCATGGATGGATCATTGTCATGTTGGTCCTCGGCGCGGCTGGCAACGCCGGTCTCGCAGCAGTGGTGCCAGTGCTGACGGGCGACGCGTTCAACGCGATGCTCCAATCCAAGCCCGATACCAGCGTGTTACTGCCGCTGGCGTTGATCATCGGCATCTCGCAAATCATTCGCGGCGTGTTGCAATTGGGACGCAACTTCGGCGCGGAGTTGCTCGCGCAAAAAATGGAACTGCAAGTGCGCGATGAGTTGTATCTCTCTTTGCTCGGCAAGAGCATGACCTTTCACAATTTACAGCCGGTCGGCGACACCATGGCGCGTTCCACCAACGATGTGCGCGAGGTCAATTACATGTTCAGCCCGGGCGTCAATCTCGTAGTTGGCTCGTTCATTTTCATCCTCATGCCCATCTTCGTGGCGGGACGTTATCACCCGTCGCTCGTCCTCACGCCAATCGTTTTCATCGTCCTATATTTTTTCTTCCTTGCCCGTTATTTGAAAACTCTGGCGCCGATCACCGACGACGTGCGCGCTTCGTTCGGAGTGATGAACACACATCTCTCTGAATCGTTGGATGGGGTGGAGGTGGTCAAAGGCGCCTCGCAGGAGAACGCCGAGGTGGATAAATTCGTGATGAACGCCAGCCGAGTGCGCGACGCCTTCGTCAAACAGGGAGACCTCGAAGGACGGTACGTCGCCATGCTTTTGCTCGGTTCAGCCTACGCTTTCGGCCTGTTTCACGCCCTCATCCTTTTCCACAATGGACAGATCAATGTCGGCGCGGTGGTGGCATATTTCGGCTTGCTCCGTCTGCTGGAGTTTCCCACGTTCACTTCCACGTTTGCGTATTCGCAGATCTCGCTTGGGCTTTCGAGCGCGCGCCGTATTCTGGAGTTGATGAACCGCGAAACCAACCTCGACCAGAACAAACAAGGCTATGCTGGGACGATCCGAGGCGAAGTGGAGTTTCGAAATGTAGGCTTCGCGTATGCGGATGAAGATACTCTGGAGGATATTTCCTTCAAAGTGAAGCCCGGTCAAACCGTCGCCATCGTCGGGCAGACCGGCGCAGGGAAGACTTCGCTCGTTAAACTTATCAACCGCACTTACGATTCAACGCAAGGGCAAATCCTTGTGGACGGCGTGGATGTACGCGACTGGAATCTTGCCGCGCTCCGCTCGCAGATTTCGATGATCGAGCAGGATATTTTCCTGTTCTCTCGTTCCGTCAGCGACAATATCTCCTTTGGGAAGCCGGAGGCAACCCAACCGGAGATCGAAGCGGCGGCAAAGTCCGCGCAGGCGGATGATTTCATCCAATCCTTCGATAAAGGCTACGAAACCATCGTTGGCGAGCGCGGCACGACACTCTCCGGTGGGCAACGTCAACGCATCGCGCTGGCGCGAGCCTTCCTCACCAATCCGCATATCTTGATCTTGGATGATTCCACCTCCGCGATCGACTCCGACACCGAAGACAAAATCCAACGCGCCATTTCCAACGCCGCGCGCGGGCGCACGACCTTCATCATCACGCATCGCCTGTCGCAGATCCGCTGGGCGAATCTCATCATCGTCCTCCGCAAGGGACGCATCTCCGCCATCGGCTCGCACGATGAATTAATGCAAACCTCCGAGGCGTATTCGAGGATATTTCGCGAATAATGTCATTGCGAGGGAGCGGAGCGACCGAAGCAATCTCCCCTTTTTGCGAGGAGATTGCTTCGGCGGAAGAACGCCGCCTCGCAACGACATCTGAGGATTTATGGGTTTTTTCACCGGACTCGCAGACGAAAAATACGACCGCCAATATACCGACCGTGAACTGACGCGGCGCATCGTCGGTTATTTCAAGACGCAAACCCGACGGTTCGCATGGGTGATCAGCCTGGTCGCCGTTATCGCCTTGATCGGCGCGGCGCTGCCGATCGTCGTCTCGCGTATGATTGACTTGCTCAAAGAGCAACCGACCTTCACCGCCATCAGCCTGGTCGGGCTGGCTGTGTTGTTCATCGGCATCGGCTTGTGGGGCTTGAACTGGGCGCGACGCAGTCTCGTGGTGCGCGCGGTGGGAGATGTGGTCCTCGATCTGCGTACGCGCGCCTTCCGCGCCGCCGCCGAACACGACCTCTCGTTCTACGACCAATTTTCCTCGGGACGCATCGTTTCGCGCATTACTTCGGACACCAATGACTTCGGTCAACTGGTCGTCATCGTCACCGATGTCGGCGCGCAGATGGTCCAAGCCGTTATCCTCGGCGTAGTGCTTTTCCGCACCGACTTGAAATTATCGTTGATGCTGATGGCTTTTCTACCCGTCATTTTCGCGGTGGCTTTGGGATTCCGCGCGATGGCGCGCCGCGTCACCAAACGCGGCATGAAAGCGATGGCAGACGTGAACGCCGCCATCAAAGAGACGATCAGTGGCATTTCCATTGCCAAGAATTTCCGTCAGGAAGAAAGCATCTTCAAATCGTTCGAGGAATCGAACCAGCAATCCTACCGCGTCAATGTCCAGCGCGGTTTCGTGTTGTCGCTCGTCTTCCCGACGCTCAACGCGTTGGGGGGTATCTTCGTCGCGATCCTCGTTTATGTGGGCGGTTTCAGCGCGGCGGCGGGTATCGTCACGGTCGGCGCGTGGTATCTCTTTATCATGAGCCTCGACCAATTCTTTTTCCCCGTGTTGAATCTTTCCGCGTTCTGGGCGCAGATCCAAGCTGGGCTATCGGCGGCGGAACGCGTCTTCGCGTTGATAGACGCCGACCCGAACGTGGTGCAGACCGATTCAAACGATGTGCCGCCTCTCAAAGGACAGATCCATTTCGACGATCTGCATTTCCGTTATACGGATAAAGAGCCGATTCTTTCCCGCTTCAACCTGCTCATCCAACCCGGCGAGACGCTCGCCCTTGTAGGACACACCGGCGCGGGGAAGTCGTCCATCGCCAAGTTGATCGCGCGCTTCTACGAATTCCAGCAGGGACGCCTGCTTGTGGACGGTCATGACATTCGCTCCTTCGATCTCGCACAATACCGCAAACAACTCGGTATCGTTTCGCAAGTCCCGTTCTTGTTTTCAGGGACGGTGGCGGACAACATCCGTTATGCCGCGCCGAATGCCTCCGACGGTGAGATGCTTGAAATGGCGCGCAAGATCGGCGAAGGCGAATGGTTGGAAACGCTTCCTAATGGAATCCAGACCGAAGTGGGAGAAAGAGGCGGGCATCTTTCGATGGGTCAGCGTCAACTCGTGGCGTTGATGCGCGTCCTCATGCAAAAGCCCGCCATCTTCATCCTAGATGAAGCCACTGCCAGCATTGATCCGTTTACCGAGTGGCAGATCCAACAGGCGTTGAATCTCATCCTGAAAAATTCGACGAGTATCCTGATCGCGCATCGGCTATCAACGGTGAAAGCCGCCGACCGAATTGTTGTGATGGAAAAGGGAAGTATTATCGAAGAGGGAAATCACGAAGGCTTGCTTGCAGGCAGCGGACATTACGCCACGCTGTACAACACGTATTTCAGGCATCAAAGCCTGGCGTATGTGGAGAAGGCGAAAGAGTTCATCGGCGACGATTAACGAAAAAACGGACGGCAAACGCCGTCCGTTTTTGTTTGGTTTCGACTTTCTTACCCGTATGCAGGAACAAGTTCCGGCGCTCCAGATTAGCTCACATGCGCCAAGCGCGGGTCGAGCGCGTCGCGCAGACCGTCGCCCAATAAATTGAACGCAAGCACCGTCAGCATGATCGCCAGACCGGGGAAGAACACAAGATGAGGCGCGGTGAATACTTGATTGCGTTCTGCGCCAAGCATGGCTCCCCATTCCGGCGTTGGGGGTTGCGCGCCAAGCCCAAGGAAGGAAAGAGCGGCAGAATCCAAGATGGCGGTGGCAATTCCCAAGGTCCCCTGCACGATGAGCGGAGTCAATGCGTTGGGAAGGATCCGCTTAAACAGGATTTCATAGGTGTTGCCGCCGAGCGAACGCGTTGCCGAGACGTAATCGGTCTCGCGGATGGAAAGCACGCTTCCGCGCACGACGCGCGCGTACGCAGGGATGGAGACAATACCGATCGCTATCAACGCATTGATCAGACCGGGACCGAGGACGGTCACGATGGCGATCGCGAGCAATAGCGACGGAAACGCCAATAAAACATCCATCACGCGCATGATCGCGTTGTCCACCCATCCGCCGAGATAGCCAGCGAGCGAACCGAGTACCGTGCCGATGATGATCGCAAACGTTACGGTAGCCAACCCGATCACGAGGCTGAGCCGCGCGCCGTAGAGCAAGCGGCTGAATTCGTCGCGGATGACGCCATCCAAGCCCAAAATATGTTGAGGTTGGTCGGCAGGACATCCAAACGCGTGGATGCAAGGCGGTTGGCGTTTTGTAACATCAGAAGGATAATCCTTGATGTCCAGCATGGATTTCGTTGGGTCGTAAGGGGCAAGCCAGTGCGCGGTTAACGCGATAATGATCAATATCCCGAGGATGGTCATGCCGAGTACCGCAGATTTGCGGCGGAACAGCCGCTTGCGGGTTACGCTCCACAGGCTGACGGAATCTAGTGAGGCATCGGTGTCTAATTTTGCAATAGCAGTTTGCATGGTCAACTCAATCGAATGCGCGGGTCAAGGTAGGCGTACGAAATATCCACAAGCAGGTTTACGATAACGAAGATGATCGCGATCACGACGGTAAACGCCTGAACAATTCCGTAATCGCGGGCGGTGATCGCCTCATATAGAATTCGTCCCATGCCGCTTAGGTTGAAGACGGTTTCGGTTAGTACCGCGCCGCCCAGCAACCCTCCCAGTGAAAGACCGATGATGGTGACGAGCGGAAGCAACGCGTTTCGGAAAGCGTGCTTCATGACAACCGCTCTTTGTCTCAACCCTTTGGCGCGCGCAGTGCGGATGTAATCCTGTCCCAGCACTTCCAGCATCGCCGAACGCGACATGCGAGCGATCAATGCCATTGGGATGGTGGATAGGGCGACGGCAGGCAGGATCATGTGCTTCACGGCATCCTTGAACACTTCCCAATCACCGGCAAGAATGCTGTTTAAGATGTTCATACGCGCGATGAAGTCTGCCGCGTTGTATCCAAACGTGCCTTTAGTTAATTGCAGATTCCAAACCTCAAAGAACGGATCGGGAATCAAGCCGGGCGAAAGGCGCCCGGAAGGCGGTAGTTGAAAGATCGTATCTTTTAATGATAACGAGAAAAAATATGCCAGCATTAGACCCAGCCAGAATACCGGCATGGAAACGCCAATGTTTGCCCACAACATCGTAACGACATCCACCCATGAATTATGTCGGACGGCTGAAAGAATGCCGAGCGGAATCCCTACAAAGATGCTGATGGATAATGCCGCAATGCTCAATTCAATGGTAATGGGCAGGCGTTGCATAAGGATTTCAGTGACCGGCAGAGAGTATCGAAAGGATCTGCCGAAGTCGCCTTGAAGAATCTCCCCCATGTAAACAACGAATTGGACCGGGATGGGCTTATTCAACCCGTGACGTTCGAGAAACTGATCGCAAACTTCATCCGTCGCTTTCTCGCCCAGCATAGCGCGGCACGGATCGCTTGGAATCAGGCGCGCCAGTGAGAATGTGGCGAATAAAATGCCGACGAGTACGGGAATGCTGAGAAGGATTCGGCGCAGGATGTAGGTTGTCATTGGAATTTTTTACATCCCCGGCAGGTGAGATCCCTGCCGGGGATGTATTTCTATAATTGGATCGGTGAGTCAGGCTTACTGCGGGGCGTTGAGGAATTGACCGAACAGATATGTCCAGTATTCGAACGCACCGGTGTTGCCCTTGTGGAGCGGGTTCGCCGCGTCCCATTGTACAGCGTAGGACATCACCACATCGTTGGCGTCGAGCGCGGAGCCATCGTGGAAGGTCACGCCCTGGCGCAGGTGGAAGGTCCACTCGGTCAGGTCGGCGCTTGCTTCATAGGATTCAGCCAAACCGCCGGTTTCGGTGGCGGTGCCGCCGATTTCGTAGGACAGCAGAGGCTCAGTCACCTGCTCGCAAGCGCGCAGGGATTCGCCGTCGGTTTCATCCGCGCAGTAAAGCGAAATGGGCTCGGCGTTTTGCATCCAAACGAAGGTGTCTTGCCCGGGGATGCCCATCACCGCGAAGATTTCGGTGCTGAGCGGGCTGGCGTGCGCGCCTTCAACCGTGGCTTTATACGCCGCGGCGTTACCGCCATGCGCGACGGGGATCATCGGCACGTGCAGTTTGATCGCGTTGTTCGCGGCTTCGTAGAAGGGCTCGCGCGCGGCTTCATCAGCCAGTTGCGCGCCTTGGGCGAGGTTATCGGTGATATCGGCGAAGGGTTTGCCGAACGAATCGAAGGCGGCGGCGCTGAAGTGCGCGTCGAGGAAGTTCACCACATCCGGGAAGTCGGCGCCCCAACCCAACAGCCACAGACCGTCGAGTGAGCCGGAGTTCGCCGCGTCAATGAACGCGCCGGATTCCATCACGTTAATTTCGACCGTCACGCCCAGGTTTTCCTTCAACTGCGCCTGAATGTCCTGCGCCACAACGCTCGGGTCGGGCAGGTAACCGCGCACCACATCGCGATAGTGCAGTTTGATGGTGGGGAAGGGGTTGGATGCGCCATAGCCAGCCTGTTCGAGCAGGGCTTTGGCGGCGTCCACGTTGAAGTCGTACCATGACTCACCGGCACAGCCGTTCGGGATAGCGCAAGGCGTAAAGTGTGAAGCGACTTCGGATCCGGGGGGATAGAAGCGATCCACGATGCGTTGGCGGTCAACCGCCTGCGCAAACGCCTGGCGCACCAGTTCATTATCGAACGGCGCGATCGTATTGGTCATGCCGATGTACATGACGTTCAACGCTTGGCGGGGGAATAGTTTCAGGTTGGCATCGCTTGTGACCGTGTCGAAATCATCCGGTCCAACGTTATCAATGCCGTCTACGCTGCCAGATTGGAGCTCAAGCAAGCGCTGGGCAGATTCCGTGCCCCAGCGGAACACGAGCGTCTGGCTCTTGGCAGGCTCGCCCCAGTAATTGTCGTTGCGGGTGAACACGATCTGATTGCCGCGGTCCCACGATTCGATCATGTACGGACCGGTGCCGATCGGGTGTTCGAGCAATTCGCCGGTTCCGCCAGTGGATTCAAGATATTCACTCGGCTGGATTCCAAGCGACGAGAACGCCACTTTCGCAGGGACGGCTGGATCGGGAGCGCACAGCGTGAGCTTCACCGTGAATTCATCCACCGCTTCGATGGATTTCATGCCGCCGCCGTAATCACAGCTCGGGGCTTCCACTTTCATGCCTTCGTAAGGGGCTGCGGGGGCTTCGGTTGCGGGGGCTTCCGTAGCCGGCGCCTCGGTTGCTGGCGCTTCGGTCGCGGCAGGAACTTCGGTCGCCGCAGGTCCGCATGCCGCAAGGATCATGCTCGCGAGAACGAGCAATGCTAGTACATGTAACAGGTTTCGTTTCACGTTTCTCCTCCTAGAGAAATATAGTTTGGATTCTTTTCGTACGGGGAGTTAAGCGGATATAAATTACTTTGAGAGGCGTGCCTCCTTCCGGGTAATGGGCAGATTATACAGCAAAAGGAAATTTAGTAAACAGGCAACGGAGCGCCCAAGCCATTTAACGCTACTTGAGAGGGGTTTTTATGCCATAGACCGGGCGTTTTTGCCCCGCATTTTTGGCATTTCCCGTCGCCGGTGACGTGGTACTCTTGAATGATGTAGCCCCGTCGTTTGACCAAGCGGAAGTTGCACTCCGGGCAAAACGTATCTTCATACTCTTCCACCTGCCCCGGTAGATTCCCTGCGTACACAAATCGCAGACCCGCTTCGCGTCCGATCTCCGCCGCGCGCAGGAGAGTCTTGGCGTCCGTGTTATCGGGGTCGGTCATCTTGTAATCTTTGTGGAACGCGGTTACATGCCAGGGGATGTCTCCTGAAACGCCCGCGATGAAGCGCGCCGCGTCCCACAACTCCTCGTTCGAATCGTTGAAGCCGGGAATGGTCAGCGTGACGATTTCCACCCATAAACCCATATCATGCGCGCGCTTGATTCCATCCAACGTGTTTTGCAAAACCCCGCCAAGTTTTCGATAATTCTTGTCCTGCATACATTTCAAATCCACTTTGTAAGCAGAGATGTATGGTCTGATGTATTCCATCACTTCGGGAGTGTTATTTCCATTTGAAACGTACGCGCACATCAGTCCCGCGTTCTTCGCCTCTTTGAAAATCTCCACCGCCCACTCGCTCGTGATCAACGGTTCGTTGTACGATGAAACAACCATCGAAGCCTTCGTTTTTCTCGCGTACTCCACCATGCCTTGAGGAGAAATCTTGCGGATGTAATTCACCGAAACATCCGAAGACGGGTCGCGTAGGGTTTGGGAGGTCAACCAGTTCTGGCAATAGCCGCAGTGATAATCGCAACCGAGCATCCCGAACGTCAGCGCGTTGACGCTGGGTAAAACATGAAAGAACGGCTTTTTCTCCACGGGGTCGCTTTGAAGGGCGGCGACATATCCATGCGGCACGCGCAACTCTCCCCGTCGGTTGAAGCGCACTTGGCAAATCCCGCGCCGTCCCTCGCGGATCACACAGCGATGTCCGCAAGCGAAACATCGCACTTCATCGTTGGGAAGTTTTTCATACAGTTCCCCCGTCGCCGTTAATTGATCGAGAACATCGCCAATCGAGCCGGGCATCACCTCTCGCTTTCACCTTTATAATACACCCATGCTCACGGTTTGTATACAGGCTGGCGGCGAGTCTGCGCGCATGGGCGAAGACAAAGCGCTCAAAAAATTTCTTGGACGTCCGTTGATTCAACGCGTGTTCGAACGACTCCAACCGATTGCGGATGAACTCATTGTGACGACGAACCGCCCCGAAGATTTTTCCTTCTTGGACGCACGCCTCATCCCGGACCTCAAGCCGGGTCGCGGCGCCTTGGGCGGACTCTACACCGCGATCGCTTCCGCGTCGCATCCGCTTGTTGCTGTTATTGCCTGTGATCTGCCGTTTGCCAACGCTTCATTGATTGAAGCGTCAACCAAAATCATTGACGCTGAAAACGTTGACCTTGTCATCGCCAAAGGCGAGGAGGGGTATGAGCCGCTTCACGCCCTCTATCGCCGCGCGACTTGTTTGCCGGTAATTGAATCAGCGATCAATTCCGATCAGTGGCGGGTGGTTTCTTGGCTTCCGCAAGTCAATGTGCGTGTGTTGACCGCCAGCGAAATCAAATCCGCAGACTCGCGCGGTCTCGCGTTTTGGAACGTGAATACCCCCGAAGAGTTCGCCCAAGCGGAAGCGATCGCCAATAATCAAAATCCCTGAAGGTCAGAAGCCTTCAGGGATTTTATGTTTATCGGACGATCAACACCGGGCAGGGCGCGTGCGAGACTACTTTTTGACTCGTACTGCCTAAAAGCAGACCTACCAATCTTCCCAACCCGCGTGAGCCCATTACGATCAAGTCGCTTTTTCTGTTGTTAGCGACTTCGATGATCGCCTCCGCCGGTTGTCCTTCGAGGATTCCGCTTTGTATTTCGCACGGAACTTCGCCGATCTCTGCAACCGCATCGGCTAGGATTTTTTCCGCTTCGCCTTTGCGGGCGGTGATCGCGATCTGCATATTCGGCTCGCCCAAGTACATGGGGATTGGATCATAGACCACGACAACCCGCAACTCCTGCGGCTTGATAGTACGGGCTAATTCAGCCGCTTTGTGCGTGGCTCGTAGAGCATGTTCCGAGCCGTCTACCGCCAGTAAGATTCTTTCGAACATGGTTTCTCCTTTCTCTACGGTACAATCACTATAGCATCTTCGTGTAAGATTCCTATAGGAGAATTTTTATGTCACTCGATGTATCCGCCGTTCGCACGCAGTTCCCCGCCTTGCAGCGCAACGTTATATTTTTTGATAACCCTGGTGGGACGCAGATCGCTCGACCCAGCCTTGACCGTATCAATAAATATCTGGTCGAAAGCAATGCCAACCATGAAGGCGCGTTCGAAACGAGCGTCCAATCGGACGCGGTCTTGGACGAGGCGCATCGCGCCATGACGGACTTTTATAACGCCGCCTCTCCGCAAGAGATTGTTTTTGGCAATAACATGACCACCCTTACCCTCCATATCAGCCGTTCGATCTCGCGTGAATGGAAGGAAGGCGATGAGATTGTGTTGACCAAGCTCGACCACGATGCCAACGTAACTCCGTGGATATTAGCCGCCCAAGATAAAGGAGTAAAAGTCAATTGGGTGGATTTCGACGTCGAAGATGGGACGCTCAAACTTGGCGACCTACAAAAAACGCTGGAAAGAAAACCGAAATTGCTGGCGGTCGGTTATGCGTCGAATTCGCTTGGGACAGTAAACCCGATCTCAAAAATTATCCAAATGGCGCACGACGCGGGAACGCAAGTGTACGTGGACGCCGTTCAATACGCTCCGCACGGTCCCATTGACGTGCAGAAACTGGACTGCGATTATTTGGTCTCATCGGCGTATAAATTTTTCGGTCCGCATGTGGGCATTTTATATGGCAAACAGGAATGGCTTGAAAAATTATTTGCCTATAAAGTTCGCCCCGCGACCAATCAACTACCGGGGAAATTTGAAACCGGTACCCAGAACCACGAAGGTATCGCCGGAGTCCTGGGCGCTGTCGAATACTTCGAATGGCTTGGCGGGGAGTTCGGAGGCGAGTTCGCGGCGGCGCTGGCGGGCGAGGGCTACGCGGGCAGGCAATTGGAACTCAGGAAGGCAATGTCAGCCATTCATGCGTATGAACTGGAACTAGCGGGCGCGCTTCTCTCCGCGCTCGAAGCGATCCCCGGCTTGCGGCTGTATGGGTTGACCGACGCGCGTCGTTTGAATGAGCGCGTTGCCACATTTTCATTCCGTTTGAAAGATAAGCATCCCCGCGCGGTGGCGGAAAAATTAGCCAAAGAGGGAATTTACGTATGGGATGGGAACTACTATGCGCTCAATGTATCGGAACGACTGGGCGTGGAAGAGCATGGCGGTATGGTACGTGTGGGCGCGGCGCATTACAACACGCTCGAAGAAGTGGCGCGCCTACAAAACGCTTTGGTAAAAATAGGAACCTCATAAAGAAATTGCTCTATGATTGATCCGCGCCGTTGACTTGATCGCCTGATAATCGTTCGATCAAATTCCGAAGTTCGGGCAGCATACGGCGCAGTTCTTCTTTATGGGTGGATGATAATCGTTCAAGAAGCCTTGAACCCTGCGGAGAAAGCGTCACATAGACTTGCCGCCGGTCGGCGCGCGACGGTTCGCGCTGAAGCAATCCTTGCGCCATGAGCCGGTCAACCAAACCGACTGCGCTGTGATGGCGGATTTGCATCCGTTCGGCTAGTTCTTTGATGGTGAGTTTGTCTTGCGCGGCTTTGATGGCTAACAATGCCTGATGTTGTTGAGGCGTCAGTCCCGCTGATTGAGCCGCTTCCTCGCTGAAGCGTAGGAATTGCCTGATAGCGTAACGGAAAGCCGCCAGAGTTTCATATTCTGTTTTCGTAATGCGCGGCATTGCGCCTCCTCGTCTCTCATGTGAAAATAAGATTTCCATTGAATTATATCGTAATACGATATATAATGCTGCGAGATATTAGGCGCTATCGGATCAACGGGGATTTCAAGCCGCCTTTAATAGTTCAGAATGGAGTATCAATGTTAACCTCTCATACCAATAAAACGTCTCAAGCGCCGCTTGAGATGAATCTAAACGCCGCCACGGATCATGTTAATTTGGAAGGCTGGATGCCTCCTCAGGAGGGGATCGCGCCGTCCATGCGCGTCGGCCGCGCGTGGATAAATATTTTGTGGATAATTCCTCTCGCGGTGGTCTCTCTGATCTTGATGATCGTCGTTGCGCAGCAACTGCGAACGTTTCCAGCCGTGCAGGAATTTATTCAGCGTTACCCCGGCGATGCGTCTCCTGTCCCGGTGACTTCGGGCTACCCCTTGTGGCTCAGGGCGCTGCATTTCTTCAATTTCTTCTTTATGCTGTTTATCATTCGCGCGGGTATCCAAATTCTGGCTGATTTCCCGCGTCTCTTCCTGCGGCGGGATTGCACGCCGGGGTCCGAATGGTTCCATTTCCAGCGCGATGTCCCGCAAGACCGGCTGTGGACATCCAAAGATGATTCGGTGACGCTTCCCAAATGGCTTGGCATCCCGGGCATCCGTCACTCGGTGGGGTTGGCGCGCTGGTGGCATTTTTCATTCGATCTGTTGTGGGTGCTGAACGGACTGGTCTTCTATGTTCTGATCTTTGCCACTGACCAATGGAGGCGGATCGTGCCAACGAGTTGGTCTGTCTTCCCCAATGCGCTCTCGACTCTCATCCAGTATTTTTCCTTGCAGTTTCCTGTGGAGCATGGCTGGCTGGTCTATAACGGCTTGCAACAATTGGTTTATTTCATCACTGTGTTTATCGCCGCGCCTTTGGCATTCATAACGGGCGTATTGCAAGGACCGGCATTTTCTAATCGGCTCGGCTTGATTGCGAAGGTCCTGAACCGTCAGTTGGCGCGGACGATCCATTTTGCCGTACTCTGCTGGTTCCTCTTTTTCATTTTCGTTCATACCACGTTGGCGCTCATCACGGGAATGCGCGGGAACTTGAATCGAATATTCTTGGGAATTAATGACGTCTCCAGTTGGAACGGGGTTGGGGTCTACCTGCTGGTATTGGCGTTGCTCGCGGCGGTTTGGTTTCTGGCATCGCCTTTCACCATTCGATACGCGCGTAGACTTCAAAAAGCGGGCGAAATGCTGGTGGGCGGGATCAAATCTTTGGCTGAACTCTGGGAGCCAAATACCACTTATTCAGAGAGGGATATCTCGCCCTATTTTTGGGTGAATGGAACGCTCCCAACGTCCAATGAATACAACGCGCTTCAAAAGAACGGCTTTGTCAATTACAAGTTGCGCGTCGGCGGGTTGGTAGAAAACCCGCAAACGTTTTCTTACGAAGAACTCAAAGCCATGCCAAAACAAGAGCAGATTACGAAACACTTCTGCATTCAGGGCTGGTCTGGTGTGGCGAAGTGGGGAGGCGTTCCTGTGCGGCACATTCTTGAAATTGTGAAGCCGAAGCCTGAGGCTCATTATGTGGTCTTTTATTCCTTCGCGGAAGGAGCCGATGGCGGCATTTATTATGACGTTCACTCCATGAGAAATATGCGTTATAAATTGAGTCTTCTCGCTTATGAAATGAACGGAGAACCGCTCAACTTTCTGCATGGCGCGCCCTTGCGCCTGCGTTGCGAGAATCAATTGGGCTTCAAAATGGTCAAATGGATCCAAGCCATCGAGTTGGTGTATGATTTCAAGCATCTCGGCTCTGGTCAAGGAGGTTATAACGAAGACCATGAGTTTTATGGCAACCATATGCCGATTTGAAATTCAGGCTTGCAAACTCAACAATAACAAAGGGGATACGCGCTGGCGAATGCTAACAAATAGGCATAAACGCTTCACGATCGCGGATTGCGCCTTTTACCTGCGGGAAGCACAATTTTTTGATCGTGCATTAGACTAATATTTAAAGATATTTTTATCATAAATATAATAAATATTGTGGTATACTGGGCTTTGTGCAATGACAAACGGTTGAATCACTGACCTTTTAGATCCCCTTCTATTTGATCTGTGATCCTCAGAATTGCGCGTAACTTATTCTATGAAAGGGTGAATTATGAAAACATACAAGTACCTGATTATCGGAAGCGGCATGACGGCGGACGCCGCTGTGCGCGGGATTCGTGAAGTGGATGCGGATGGCTCAATTGGAATGATCGGTTCTGAATCCGACATGCCGTATGGTCGCCCGCCTCTTTCCAAAGGATTGTGGAAGGGTCGCCCGTTGGAAAAGATCTGGCGCGGGACGGATAAATTCAACAATGTGGATTTTCATCTGGGACGAAAAGCCACCGAACTGGATACGACTGCCAAACGCGTCCGCGACGACAAAGGGGAGGAATACGCGTACGAGAAACTTTTGATTGCCACGGGCGGAACGCCGATTCATCTTCCGTTTGGCGAAGAGCATATTATTTATTATCGCACGCTGAAGGATTATCAGCGTTTGCGCGAACTGACAGAAAAAGGACAACGCTTTTTGGTGATCGGCGCGGGGTTCATCGGCTCGGAGATCGCGGCGGCGTTGAACATGCAGGGCAAGCAAGTGACGATGATCTTTTTAGAGAATTCAATCGGCGAGAATATGTATCCGCCTGAACTTTCGCAGTTCTTGAACGACGCGTATCGCAAGAAGGGCGTGGAACTTGTCCCTGCCGAAGGGGTGGCGAATATCGAGGAAACGGGGACCAGCCTCAAAGTCCAGACGCGAAGCGGACGCGTGTTTGAAGTGGACGGCATCGTAGCGGGGCTGGGAGTCCGCCCGAATGTCGAGTTGGCGAAGTCCGCCAATCTTAACGTTGAAAATGGAATCGTGGTGGACGATCATCTGCAGACCTCCGCGCCCGATGTGTACGCGGCAGGCGATGTGGCGATGTTCCCGCACGCGACGTTGGGCAAAATGTTCCGCGTGGAGCACGAAGATAACGCGTTGACGATGGGCAAGCAGGCGGGGCGCAATATGGCTGGAGCGAATGAGACTTATACCCATACGCCGCTGTTTTATTCGGACTTGTTCGAGTTCGGGTATGAAGCGGTGGGCGAGTTGAGCAGTAAGATGGAAATGGTGACAGATTGGCAAGAGCCTTTCCAAAAAGGGACGGTGTATTATCTGGATGGCGGGCGTGTGCGCGGCGTGTTGTTGTGGAATGTGTGGAAAAAAGTCAAAGATGCAACTGCGTTGATCGCGGAAGCGGGTCCGTTTAAGGCGGAGGATTTGATCGGGAGAATTAAAGGGGAGTAGATTGACCTGAACATGCGAAGAGGAAAATAAAAATGAATATCCATGACGATCCTGATGATATCGAATACCAAAATACAATGAAATTACAGGCGCGCCAAATATCGGACGCGCAATTCCACAAATTCGAAGGCTATGCGGCGGAAATTTTCTCCGCGTTTGGCATGGATTTGAATACGCCCGCCACAAAAGACACGCCGCGCCGTTTCATCAAAGCGCTCTTCGACTCCACCGAAGGCTACGATGGCGACCCAAAGTTGCTGCGCGTCTTCGATACGGAATGCCGCGGCGAGCCTGACTGCCGCTTGAGCCAGGTGGTGGAGGGACCGATTCCCTTCTTTGCGCTTTGCGAACATCACGCGCTCCCGTTTTACGGCATGGCGTATGTGGGTTACATCGCGCACGAAAATATCATCGGCATTTCAAAGTTGACCCGTTTGGTGAGGCTTTTCGCCAAACGCTTCGCCGTGCAGGAACGGATCGGTCAACAAATTGCGGATTCGTTGGAAACCATGCTTCATCCGCATGGCGTGGCGGTGTTTCTCGAAGCGCATCATCTATGCATGGAAATGCGCGGCGTGCGCGAGATTTCGCCGAAGACGCGCACCACCGTCTGGCGCGGACATTATGCCGACGACCCAACTCTGCGTTCTGAATTTTTTACGGCTTGCGGCTTGCAAAGGAATGAAAGATAGCCATGGAAAAGAACATTCCAGAACTATGGGAGTGGGCGGAATATTACTGCCCGTGGTGTTACGTTGCGGCGGTGCGCCTGCAAAAAATAGCCCCTGAATTTGAAGGACGGGTTCGTTTGGTGGAAAAGGCGTTTCCGTTGGAAGTCTATGGCGGAGGTCCGCCCGACCGAACGGAACTCGAATTGGAAATGTGGCTGGCGGCTCTTCAGGAACCGAAAGCGGTTTTCAAGCCGTTCGGCGACGACTGGCCCACAACCACGCTTCCCGCCTTCGATGCGGCTTGGTGCGCCTTTCAACAAGGCGAATCCATCGGGCGAGATTTCGACTTGCGGATCCGCCGCGCGTTCTTCGCCGAAGGTCGCAACATCGGCAAGCGCGAAGTCATGCTCGACCTTGCTCACGAAGCGAATCTCGACATGGAACATTTCACCCGTCTCTTCAACAGCGACCAACCCCGCGCCGCCGTATTGGAAGAAGGCAAACTCGGCAAAGAAAAATTTGGCGTGCGCGGCACCCCCACCGTCATGTTGAGCGACGGAACGAAACTCCGTCACTCATTGGCGTACGCAAACATTCGGAATGGAAAAATCCTGTCCGTCGGGAAAGTTCCCTGTTGCGGCGAAGGCTGTTACCAAGCGACCCGCGAACTGTTTGAAAAGGCATTGCAACACGAACCAAAAGATTAATGGATGTGATATTTAAGGCGACTTTGTGAAACGCTTCTTTCTGGACCTTGAACCTGTTTCTCCTTTTCGGCTTGACCTCACCGTTTGGGCGCTTCGCCGCCGCCCCGACAACCTCGTTGACCGCTGGGACGGCAAGACGTATCGCCGTGTTCTCGTCAGCGAAAATAATGAGCCGTTTGAAATTGCAGTGACTCAATCCGGTTCGCAATTGCAAGTTTCGGTTCATTGTCAGCAAGAGAATGAAGCGCTCAAGGAGCAAACGGCTTGCGCTCTGGAGCGTTTGCTCGGAATCAATATGAAGTTAAACGGCTTTTATCGTCTGGCTGAACATGATGACAAGTTAGGACCAGTCGTAGAAAAATTTCGCGGGTTCAAACCGCCGCGCTTACATTCGCTCTTTGAGACGCTGGTCAATGCCATCGCCTGCCAGCAATTTACTTTGACGATGGGCATTCGCCTGCTCAACAGTTTGATAGAAAGATACGGGCTGACGCTCCAAAACGATGACGGCGTCTTCCATGCCTTCCCGCGTCCGCAAGAGTTGGCAAACGCCGATATTGAAGAATTGCGAAAAATGAAATTCAGTTATCAAAAAGCGCGTTACATCACGGGACTCGCGCAATCCATTGTGCAAGGCGAACTCGATCTTGAGGAAATCAACACGCTGGATGATAAAAATGCAATTGAACGTTTATGCGGTTTGAAAGGAATCGGACGTTGGACAGCGGAATATGTTCTCCTGCGCGGGCTGGGGCGCACGCACATCTTCCCTGCCGATGACGTGGGCGCGCGCAACAATTTGCAGCGCTGGCTCGAACTGCCCGAGAAATTGAATTACGAAACAGTCCATCAAGCCCTACAGCCGTGGAAAGGGTACGGCGGACTGATTTACTTTCACCTGCTGTTGAAGAGTTTGTCTGAAAAAAAGATTATTGCTTTTTGAAAGGAGTAGCCATGTTAAAAACAAAACGCGTGTATGAAAAAGCCGAATCCAGCGATGGAGTACGCTTCCTGGTCGAACGCCTGTGGCCCCGCGGAATGAAAAAAGAAGCGTTGAAGATGAAAGCGTGGCTGAAGGACGCGGCTCCCAGCGCCGACCTGCGGAATTGGTTCGGGCATGATCCGCTCAAGTGGGACGAATTTCAAAAGCGCTATCAGGCTGAGTTGAAATCCAACCCCGAAGCGTGGGCGCCCATCCTGCAAGCCGCAAAACAAGGCGATGTGACGTTGCTCTACAGCGCGCACGACATGGAGCATAACAACGCGCTCGCGCTTAAAAAGTTTTTAGCCAAAAAACTATGAAGGCGAGGCGATGCGCGCAAAACAAGAAATAGTCATTGGTCGCTCTTTGCGCTATCGCAAAGACGAAACTTGGAATATGGAGTAAGTTTATCCGTGTGAGAATAATTCACAAAAACCACCAACCCAAAGGAGACTCGAAATGAGCGACAGTGTAACCACAACTCTTGATGTGCGCCAAATCCCCGCGCCTCAAAAACATCCCACCATCTTCCAGACGTTTGCAGATCTGGCGGCAGGACAAAGCTTTATCCTGATCAACGACCACGACCCGAAGCCCCTTCATTATCAATTCATGCACGAACATGAAGGGCAGTTCACTTGGGAATATCTCGAACAAGGTCCCCAAGTCTGGCGCGTGCAGATCGGTCGCGCCGCATCAGCATAGTCGAAGAAATATCCGGGTGTCCCGAAATGGTTAAACCTTCGGGACACTTTTTCTTATCGCCAAGAGATCGAATTCAGCCAAGGAGTCGAAAATGAAAACAGCAAACTTGTTGGAAAACCTGACCTTCAAGGATGAAGCGCACGCCAATCCGCTGCACGTAGACCGGCAAGGTCGCGCGATCCTTTTTACGCTCAAAGCCGGGCAGTCCATCCGTGAGCATAACGCGCCCAGTTCGCCGTTTTTTGTAGTGGTGTTAAAAGGTCAGGGCGTTTTCACAGGCGGCGACGGCGCTGAACATGTCTGCGGACCGAACACGCTCCTCGTCTTCGACGCGGGCGAACAACATTCCGTCCGCGCTGTGGATGAATTGGTCTTCGTTGGGTTTTTACACGGCGTACAGACCCCGTAGAATTATTTGCCGTTTACGATTCTTGCCGCGCCGCCGGGGCGCGCGACGAGAATTTTTTCCACGCCGTTTATGGCTCGTAAATTTTTCTCAATGACGTGCGCTTCCGACTCAAGCGTCAGCACGTGCACGTTCGCGCCGGCGTCCACGGTGTAGCAGGCGGGGAGTCCGCTTGACCGCCAGGCGCGCACCGCCTCCATCACGGCGAGCGAAGCGGGTTTCCAGTAATGCAGCGCGGGGGTCGAGGTCATCATCACCGCGTGCATCATATCCGAATCCAATTCGACGATGGATGCGAACGTACTGAAATCTTTTTCGACGATCGCTCTTCGGCAGATCTCAAGCCGACGCGGCGCGTCCTCCACACGGGCGGCTTGAAGCGGACTGGTGGGGGCGACCGCGTGCCCTTCGGTGGATCCGGTCTTCTTGTGCGCCGCGCTGACGACTGCGATCAAATCCACAAGATTCCAATGATCGGGTTCCGCAATCGAAAAGGCGAATGAGTCTTCATCGCTTGCGCCTGCCTGCCACTCGACGAATCCGCTGGGGATGGAGCGCGAGGCGGAGCCGGATCCCCGTCGCGCGAGACGCGAAAGGTCGCGTTCGCTGAGGTTCAGTCCGGCGGCGGAACTTCCCGCCAATGCCAGCGCGGCAAACGCGGAGGCGGACGATGCGATCCCTGCGCCGGAGGGGAAATTATTTTCGGTGAGCACTTCAGCGCGTATGTTGATGTTCGCCTGCTTGCGGATTAAATCCAAAATATGCGAAACGCGTTCCAGTCCTTTGCCGGTCGCCTCGTGCCCGTTGATCACGAGTTCATCGAACGGCAAGGACGGCTGAAAGCTGACCGTTGTGCGCGTCGTTAGCCCGTCGAGGTTCATCGAGATCGAGCCGTTCACAGGCAGGCGCAGCGCGTTATCACGATTTCCCCAATATTTGATGAACGCGATATTTGGATGAGCTAGGGCGGTTATAGTCTGAGTAGTCATACGATGCAGGAGGACAAAACAACAAGTTCAGTGTACCATGACACTCGCGAACGGATTTCGTTGAAATCGCAATTCCCATCTCCTAAAAATCATCAACCTGATTGAAAACCGTCATCAACCGAATATTCATTCGACTTAATGCGCCCACCTAGAATTTAGTGAGAACAATCACTATACTGAGCCGTCATTGGCAGAGGACACTTTGTGATTACTTCAAATAAAGCTAAATTATTTATTGCGGCGCTCCTTCTGCTCGCGGGATTTTTGAACGTGAATATCGCCCGCGCTCAGACCGCGCCCGTGTGGGAATCGGCGGGGAAGATTCGCGACCTCGCCTTTCAAGCCCAAAGCGAATTATACGAAGCCGCGCGCGCCAGTGATTCATCCGCGCACAATCAAGCTGCCGCGGATTTGATTGACCAAGCCGCGCAAATATATCAGACGAGTTTACAACCTGCCTATCAAGCATCCGCCCCCGAAGCGGACGCGCTGGTTGTAGATTCATTGACTCGCGCGCGCGCCGCCGCATTGGATGGAGATTCAGCCACGCTCGCCGCCGCGCGCGGTCGCCTCTGGACTGCGCTCTTGCAGGGCAGCCAAACCCTGACCTTATCCTCGCTGGAAGCGGGTGACTCTACTTCTGCGGCAGAGTGGCTGAGATTGCGCGAGTATCGTGAAGCGACTCGCGTCAACACGGTGGACGATCCGTCAGCGAAGGCGATTGCCGACGTGGAACAGAATCAACTGTCGGCGGAGGAAGCGGCGGATATCATCGCCAACGATTTACGCGACTCGTACTTCTTCCGTCTGCGCGATGCGTTGACTCAAATCGAATCTGCCGCCGAGAAAAATTTCCCCACCCGCGCCGCGGAATGGGCGGGGCAGGCGGCGGGATATTTCTCCATCCTGCAAGCCGACATCCATGAAAAACTCGGCGCGGATGTGACAAACTCCTTAAGCGATTCTTTTTCCGCGCTTGAAGCCGCCGCGTTGAATGAAGATTGGGCGGCGGTGAAAACGCAAGTGAAAAATATCCGCGAGGCGTTGAGCGGCTATCAACCCGTTGAACTCACCTCCGCCGAAATTGCCCAGCGCGGAAAATTGCTTTATCTCTTCACCGATTTGGTGTATGTCGAATATAAAAACGGCGTGCGAGATGGGCAGATTACGATTGCGATTGAATATCAGGAGGCGGTCACTTTTCGCGGACAAGCCGAAGCGGCTTTTGAAGAATTGCGCCCGTTCATCGCCGAAGCAGACCCCAACTCTGCCGCGCGTTTTGCGGAAATTTTGGACGAACTCGAAACCGTCATCGCCAACCTTGGCGACCCGCAGGACGTGAAAGTTTTGACGGATGAAGGCTTGGGCATTATCGAATCCACGTTGAAGGTCAGCGCCGATTCAAACGATACATCTGCATCATTTACCATTCTCGATACATTGCTGAACGAACTGCTTGTTTCCGTCCGCGAAGGACGTTATGAAGACGCGGAACGCACGCGCATCGAAGCCTACGCCATCCTTGAAAGCGGACCCGAACAACGGCTCGTGCATCGCGCGCCCATCCTGGCGCGTGAATTGGAAGGTTTGTTCTGGGAAGGCACCGAAGGGCAAAAAGGCTTGGCGACCTTAATCGCCGACAAAGCCCCAGCGGAAGAAATCGCCGCCAGCGTGAATCAACTCAACGTTAAGTTGGATGAAGCGGAAGATTTTCTATCCGTTGGCATGAGCGGTTTCCTCGCCGTCATCAACAGCATGGTCATCATCCTGCGCGAAGGTTTGGAAGCGGTGTTGATTCTCGGCGCGATTCTCGGTTACTTGCGCGCCACCGACAGCCCGAAAAAATTCAGCGTGTGGGTGTATCTCGGCATTGCCGCCGCAATTTTATTAAGTCTGGCAACCTGGTGGGCGGCGGAGACATTTATCACCATCACAGTGGCGGGGCGCGAAATCATCGAAGGCGTGGCGAGTTTAGTGGCGGTGTTGGTGTTGTTCTATGTCACCAACTGGCTGTTTGAAAAAGTATATGTTGTGGATTGGATCGCCTTCGTCAAAGAGCAGGTCAGCAAGGCGCTTTCCAACGGTTCGGCGCTGGCGTTGGCGGGCTTGGGCTTCACGGTTGTGTACCGCGAAGGTTTTGAAACCGTGTTGTTTTATCAAGCCCTGGCGTTCGACGCTTCGGCGGGTTCAATTTTATTGGGCTTCGTCATCGGCAGTTTAATCATCCTCGTGGTGGCTTACGCCATTTTGAAAATGAGCAAACGCCTGCCGCTCAAACCCTTCTTTACCGTGACGGGAATTTTATTGATGGCGCTTGCCTTCAACCTGATGGGTTCGGGCATCCGCGAATTGCAAGAAGCGGGCATCATCTCCGCTCATTTGCTGACATGGATTCCAGAAAATTTAATTTTGATGGAACTCTTCGGCATCTTCCCCACGCTGGAAACATCGCTCGCGCAAGTTTTATTTTTGATAGTCTTAATCGCCACGTTTGCTTATAGCCTGTGGCGTAAGAAAAAGAAAGACGCCCTCACCCTAACCCTCTCCCAAAAGGAGAGGGGACTCTCTTCCCCCAATGGGGGAAGGGCTGGGGATGAGGGAAAGAATCTCATCACACCCTCAAAGGAGTAAAGTACGAATGAAGAAGAATTGGATCGCTTTCCTGACAGGAATCCTGACCCTTAGCATCGCCCTCGCCGCCTGCGCGCCTCAAGCCACGCCGACAGTTGATTCTGCTCCGACAGAATCCGCCGCCGCCCAAGCCGATCTCGGCGCAGTCAAAGCCTACGCCGTGGAACAGGCGTCCCTGATGAAAGAAGCGACAGCCTCCCTGCGCGCCAACGCCGAAAAATATTACGCCGCCATCGCGCAAATCAAAGCCGACCAGCCCGATGCAAATCCCTACGAAGTTTTGTGGGCGAATCATCCCGATGCAACAAAAGCCTTAATCGAAGGGATGCGCGCCGACTGGATGACCGCGCACAATCATTACGAATCGAACGAAGGCATTATCGCAGGCGTTCCGTCACTGGCTTATTACGACGGCTGGATTGACGCAGGCGCGCCCGCCTCTGAAGACCCCGAAGCCATTCAATGGACATTGACCTTGGCAAACGGCACAAAATTGGAAAGCCCTGGCAACCTCTTCCACACTTTAGGCGAACCCATTTTGTATGGAACTGTAAGTGAATATGTCGGTTTGGCTGTGGACTTAAACGGAGACGGCAACGTGGGCTTGAGCGAAGCCCTGCCCGAAGCCGAAATGTTGCTCGCCACCGCGCAAGCGTTGGACATCGCCTCTGGTCAAATGTTGGATGCGGTGAACGCCTGGCAACCGACCATGGAAGACGCTTTCATGGCAATGGCGACCATGATCCCCACCATGAATGAATATTTTGAGCAATGGAAATTATCGTCCTTCGTCTCAGGCGATACCTCCGTGCAAATTAGTTTTGTCGCCGCCAGCCGCCTGCTGGATGTGACGGGTATTTTGCAAAGCCTCGACTTGACCTATGACAACGTCCGCCCTGTGGTTGGCGCAGTAGACTCCAAACTCGATGAGCAAATCGCCGCAGGCTTTACCGACCTTGTTTCGTATGTCGGCGATTTATACACAAAGGAAAAGGCTGGCACAGTTTTCACCCCCGAAGAAGCGGATGCCTTCGGCACCGAAGCGCAGGATAAAGCTACCGCGCTCGCCGCGCTCGTCGTCCAAGCCGCCGCCAAAGCGAACATCACGCTCGATCTCGAAGCGGAAGGCTGGTCTCCTGATGCGCCGCCCGCCATCGAAGCCGTTGCCCCCGCGCCCGCGCCGATTGAGTAAAATAACCCTCGTCCCTCACCCCTAACCCCTCTCCCAAAGGGAGAGGGGAACTCCCTTGTGTACCTTTGTAACCCTTTATGGTGAATATCACCTCAGTAAAATAAAGTGAGCAGTTCCATGATTTCAAACGTAGCCGCCAAAACAGCGCAAGTTCAAAATATAAAAACCCGCACATCCGCCGCGAATGCCATCAAGAACTATCTTTTGCCGTTCATGGTTCTTTTTGCTGTCGCCATCATCAGCGGATTATTCTATTACCTTGTGCCGCGCTCATGGAATTGGCTCGCTTCACAAACCGCATTGTGGATTCACCTGATTACGGGCATTGTCAGTTTCTTTTTTCTAGTCCCTTATGTTTTATCGCATCACAAAGATAAAAAAGAAGCCTTTATTAATTTGATTTTTGTCTGGCGCGCTTTTCGCCGCCGCGAAAATGAAAACGACTGGTCATATCAACAGCGCATCTTCGGTCACATCCTGAATTGGATCATGGCGTTGCTCGGATTAAGCGGATTGCTTCTGCTCATCCCCAGCATTTTATGGATGAGTGGCACAGTCTGGATGGCGGGCTATCCCGCTTATAAAATCGCCAATCTGGCGCATTTGGGGCTTGCGCTTCTCTCGCTGGCTTTTATCGGCTTTCACGTTGTTCGCAGACCAAAGCGGGTTAAGAAAACGCCTGAAAAGAATTAACTGTAGAATTGGCGTTCTTTAGCGGGCGCGCAAACTGAAGTTTGCGGTACGGGGCGCGCTATGTTATATATCGTCCAAATGAAAAAATTCAGGCTAAACAAACCAACTCGATTTTTACTGATAGGCGGAGTTCTCTCCGCCTTTGCGCTTTTTGCCGCTATTTTTATTTTGCCCAAACCGCAAGGCACGGGTCAAACTATCGGCGCAGATATTCCCTTCTACTCCATGCCGTGGGGCGATAATCCTTTCGCGCCAGGCAACATGCAAACCACAGATGGAAAACTGCTCAACAACAAAGACATCCCCTCCGCCGAGTTCTGCGCCCAATGCCATCAGCAGGAATACCGCGAGTGGATCAGTTCCATTCACTCCGTCACGGGTCCCGATATTATTTACGAAACCGCCATCAGCAACAACGAACTCGCTCACAAAAACCGTCACGGCACGGAGAAAATCCGCTGGTGCGATTCATGTCACGAACCTGTCAACCTGCTCATGGGTGAGATTAATCCGCTTCCAGTTGTGGGTCCCAGCCCTGTCACCGCCGAAGGGACAACCTGCATCATCTGTCATACCGCCGTCAACGCCGATCCGCTGGAAGGTAACGGCGCGCTCACGCTTGACATCAACAACATCAACAACTACACCGAAGCGCTCATCATGGCGGCGCCCGCCGAACACGCCCGCGATATGCAAGCCAAATCGCATAACCCGCTCATGGGCAGTTCCGATTTTTGCGGCGCATGTCACACCGAGATTCGTCCTGTCGAAGTCAACGGCACACAGCCTATGCACTTGCAAAACACATTTGAAGAATGGCAGAAGAGCGAGTACGCCGAAAAAAATATCCAATGTCAGGATTGTCACATGCACCCTGATCCAGCGGAGTTCATCTCTCAGTTAAACGAAACAGGTCAAGTTCCAGAAAGAATCGTTTCGCATCGCTTCGTGGGCGTGAATTATCTGTTGACCGATTCCAACCTGCCATCCAATCTGGTGACATATCTGCGCGGCGGACTTCCGCCTGGCGGAATTTCAACTGACGAGTGGAAAGCCGACCTGCTCGAACAAAACCGCCTCATCCTTGACCTGTTGCAGGCGGCAGACCTGAGCATTTCTGCCCCTGAAAGCGTTTCTCCCAACTCCGAAGCGAATCTGGACGTGACCATCACCAACAGCGGAGCAGGTCACAGCCTGCCCACGGGTCCGCTTGACCAGCGGCACATGTGGCTCGAAGTCAAAGTGACGGATGCGGCGGGCAAGGTCATTTATCACAGCGGCTGGTTCGATGACAAGACAGGTCAAATTGACCCCAATGCAGTTATCTATTTGAAAGTCCTCACCGATAAAAACGGCGCGACCATTTACGAACATATCCTCTTCGACGTGGAAAAATATCACTACACCCGCGACCCCATCCTCGCCAAAGCCAGCGACACGATTCCCTACACCTTTACCGTGCCTGCCGATGCGCAAGGTCCGCTCAAAGTGGAGATCACCCTCTGGTATCGCCTCGCCCTGCAAGAGTTTGTGACATATAGTTTGAAATTGGACGTCATCCTCCCGCCTGTGATGATGGAGCAGACGGTGACTGAGATACCGGTGCAAGAATAAAAGACAAACGCCTCCGCTTCGGCGGGGGCGTTTTCAGTTATGCCTTAAACTTTGCCGGTAATAAGCCAAAAACCTGTTTTGGTCAAAGATAAACGCTGGCTTACGCTGATTCAAAGAAAAACCCGCGTTCTCTGCGTTTATCTGCATCCTAATAAAGTCCCTTTGAACATTTCTTGCCGCCAGACCGTTTTGTAAGTTGCGCGGTGTTACTTTTCGCCGATTCTCCGTCATGTACCTTGAATATCCGCACTTTTATGTAGGAGCGCACATGTTCATTCTAAAAGCCATCGTTTTCGCAGTGTCCGCCGGGTTGTTGCTTCTGATCGCTCGCTTTGCCGACGAATACTTCCGCCCATATAAACGCAAGGATTAAGTCAATCTTGAAACAAGGGGGAGTTCAGCGCGAACGCAGATCTTTTCTTCGTCGTATTTCACTCTGCTATAATTTCAGCCATGATTCTAGTCACCGGCGCGACCGGGTTCATCGGTCGCGCGCTTGTGCGTCACCTCTCCGAAACAGGACAGGAAGTGCGCGTGTTATTGCGTCCCTCGCCGAGTTCGCCGCGCCTGCCGAAGGGCGTGCCGGTCGAAGTAGCGGTAGTCAGCTTGAACGACGAAAGAGGCGTGCGCGCCGCGCTGCGCGGCATCCATCAGGTGTTTCATCTTGCCAGCGCGGCGGGGTATGGTCGGCGCGGCAATTTGTTCGCGACGGATATCGAAGGGACGCGCAATCTCACCACTGCCGCGAAAGACGCGGGAGTCGAGCGTCTAGTTTTTCTCAGCCATGTCGGCGCGGACCGCGCGTCGGCGTATCCCATTCACAAAGCGAAAGGTATCGCAGAGGAATTTATCCGCAAAAGCGGACTACCATACACGATCATTCGATCTACGATCGTCTTTGGCGCGGAGGATCGTTTTACGCACAGCATTGCCTCAACACTGCGTTCGGCGCCGTTTTTGTTTCCGTTGCCCGGCGATGGACGCGTGTTGCTCCAGCCGCTATGGGTGGAGGATTTGGTCACCGCGTTGGTGTGGGCGTTGCAGAACCCCGCGATGCTCAATGAAACGTACGAGATCGGCGGCGGAGAGTATTTCACCTTCCGCCAGATCGTTGAAACGCTGATGGCGGTCACGCATACGCGGCGCATTCTTGTCCCGCTTTCGTACCCGACCATGCGCGCCTTGTTTGTCACGCTCGATCCGCTGATCCCGAACGCGTATATCTCCACCTATTGGCTCGATTATCTCGCCGTCAATCGCACTTGCCCGGTGGATAATCTGCCGCGCGCATTTGGGCTGATGCCGGCGCGCTTCGGCTACCGGCTCGATTACCTTGAGCGCAAACCATTTCTGCAAAGACTTCAGGAAACCTTGCGTATCTCGCGTTGATTATGCCTGCCCTCACCATCAAACTCATCGAATCCCCGGAAGAAATGACCGCTATCGAAGCCTTACAGCGCGAAGTCTGGCCCGGCAGCGAAACGGATGTTGTTCCCGCGCACGTGTTCATCGCCGCGACCCACAACGGCGGGCTGGTATTGGGCGCGTATCAAAGCGAAAAACTCGTCGGCTTCGTCTTTGGCTTCCCGGGCTTAGATTCCACGCCGGATGGTCCGCGCGCAAAACATTGTTCGCACATGATGGGCATCCTGCCCAGTTATCGCGATTCAGGCGTCGGCTTCGCGCTGAAGCGGGCGCAATGGCAGATGGTTCGTCATCAAGGTCTCGATCACATCACATGGACGTACGATCCATTGCTCAGCCGCAACGCCTACCTCAACATCACCAAACTCGGCGCGGTCTGCAACACCTATCGCCGCTCGGAATACGGCGACATGCGCGACGGACTCAACGCCGGTTTGCCCTCCGACCGTTTTCAAGTGGACTGGTGGGTCAATACCCGCCGCGTCGAACGACGACTCGGCAAGCGCGCGCGCAGACCGTTGAAGTTGGACGACTTCTCGAAAGCGGACCTGCAACCCCTCTACACGCTTCATCCCTCGACGGGGAACTGGGCGCGCCCGCCTGAACATTTTTCCCATCTTGAAGGACGGCTCGCCCTTGCCGAGATTCCCTCCGATTTCAACGCGCTCAAACAGGATGATTTCGTTCTCGCCCGCGATTGGCGCTTCTTCACGCGCGAAGTGTTCGAGACCGCGTTCCACGCAGGTTATATCGCCACCGATTTCATCTTCGATAACGGCAGAAGTTTCTACGTGCTTTTGCACGGCGAGACCACCTTACAATAATGTGATGGTAACTATTGAGGGGAAAATACGTCTTAAGTGTGTGAAGACGCCGCGACCCGATATCGAACATTGGTGGGCAGTGGAGGCGATGATCGCCTCGTATAACCACGTTTACAACGTGGTCTACGGGACGCGTTATCAAGAAACCGGTCCTATCGGCGTATCCATCTACGATACCGCCCCGATCGCTTCCTTCCATTATGAGTTCCTTGCCCTCAGCGCGGACATCCGCAAAGTGACGGATGCCATCCGCGCCTACTCGATGCCCGCGGACAAAAATCACATCGTCAATATTTTTCATCCCGCGCCAGTGGATCACGCGCTCAAGGAACATTTTTCAACATTAGGTCATGAATTTGTCCGCACGGGTCCTATCCTCGGCTATAGCCTGCCATTGAAAGTTAGCACGATCCCGTTGAACATTCACAAAGCAAAAACGTTGAACCAGACCGAAGCCGCCAACAACAGCCTCACGACCGAAGGCGAGCGGATCCACGTGCAGACATTGCGCGACAAGCACATCCACAATTTTTACGTCAAAGAGGAAGGACAGGCAGTCGGCTGGGTCCAACTGGTGACGAAATATCCAAATATCGGCTACATCAATCAGTTATACGTATTGGAGGAATTCCGCAAGCGGCGATTCGCCTCCACGTTGATCCATGCCGCGCATTCGGAAGCGATCAAACTGGGGATGAAGCGCATGGTCGCCATCCCCTCCGATATGTCTCTGCACCTCTTCCGTCGGATGGGGTATCGTCCGCTGTTGTTCTTTTCCGCGTTCCGCCCCAAGCCGCGTCGCAAACCGTGGGTGCATGAACAGCCAAGTTTGCCTCGGTCGCGTCAGGCTTGAAGAGAAGAAATAAAAACATGAACCTGCCTTTTGGGCAGGTTCATGTTTTTTCGAGTATCTGCGAGTTACACCGGCGTTGGCATTGAGATCAATCCGCGTATCCTGCCGCGCCGGTACTATATGATGGCTATGGCAGATGGATTCTTATTTCGCAAGCCGTGTCGGTATCTGTGCCGGAGCCGCCGTTGCAGGCATCGATGCCCGCGCCGCCATCCAGCGCGTCGTTGCCCGAGCCGCCGCGGACGACATCGTTCTCATCGCCGCCAGCCACGCTATCCGCGCCTGAACCGCCGTCTACCACATCCTTGTCCAAGCCGCCGTCCAGCGTATCTGAACCGGAGCCGCCGGAGAGCACATCCCTGCCATCCTCGCCGAACAGCGAATCGTTGTTGGTATCGCCAAAGAGGGCGTCGTTGCCTGAGCCGCCGAAGATGACATCGTTGCCCGAGCCGCCGAAGATGACATCGTTGTCGCCTAATGCGCAGATTGTGTCATTTCCGCTGAGACCGAGGATCGTGTTATGTCCATTGGTCGCCACGATCACATCGTCGCCGGAGGTGCCGACCAATGTGCTGTGATAGGTTTGCCCGTTTTGCAAACCGCCGACGATCTTGCCATTGGCGTCCACGTAGACGGTGGCGTTCTTGCCGTGACATTGGGGCAATAGGTTCAAGCCGACGATGACCGGGTCATGATCCGAGGAGCGATAGGGATCGGGCGCGTAGATCGCGTCTTGATTGGGTCCCTTGAAGGATGTGTCGTAATCAATCAGGTCGGGCTCATCGGAGTTGATGTGCCAGTCGGTCATGCCGGTCACCTGTCCAAGCAGGGAGTTGTTTGCCAGCGCGTAATCGAGATAGCCGGTTTGCCCATCGAACACGTACGAATAGGCATCCTCGCCATGGAATTGGAACGCCAAATCGGTGAAACCGCCGGCGCGAATGGCGTCAATCGATTCTTCTTTGTCATAGGAGTTGAGATCGCCCATGATGAGGAAGTCCGGGTCGCCGCTGTTGGTCGGGTCGGTGGCGAGCCAATTCACCAATGCGATGGCGGCGTTCTTGCGGGTTTGACTGCAATTGCCTTGCCCATCGCCGAGATCGGGATCGCCCACATCGGTACAAGCCGAGCCTTTCGATTTGAAGTGATTGACAACAACCGTGAAGCGTTCGCCGGTGGCGATCTCTTCGAAGGTTTGCGCCAGCGACGGGCGACTCTTGGTGTCGAGGAAGAGCGGGTCGTCGGTCGAATCGAGAATCTCGAAATTGCCAACGGGAACGACGGTGGTTGTTTTGTAGACCAAGCCAACGCGGATCGCATCTGCGCCGATCACGCCGGTGTCAATGTAGGAATAGGTTCCCGCACCGAAGGTAGCGTTGAGTCCTGCCACGATGCCGTTGGTCGGGTCGCCGAGTGGATCCACGCCGGGCGTATTTTCCAATTCGTTCAAGCCGATCACGTCGGCGTTCAAGCCGACCAGCGCGGCGAGTAATTTATCGCGTTGGCGGGTGAATTCAAGCGGTTGGTTGGCGTCGGCGCCGCGGCAGTCGAGGTTCTGGTTGCCGCCGCAAGGTCCGGGACCCGAATCGCTGTTCGTAGTGTCGAGCGTCAGGAAGAAGTTGAGCGTGTTCATCGAGGCGATGCGCAAGCGCCCACCCACATCTTCCGGCGTGGCAGTACGCGGGTTGGCGTTGGTGTAATCCGCGCCCTGTGTCGGTTGGATGCGGTATGAGTTCGCCGCGTAATCCATCACGCCGGTCACGTTCGCCACGGTGTCGCCGCCGCGGAACAAGTTCGAGAGGTCGAACACGTTCCCATTGGGGTGAATCGCCGGGTCCGGGTTTTGAACCGAGCGTCCGTCGTCGAGTGTGATCTTATCCAGCAGGAAATCCTGAACCGCTTGCTGTTGTTCGGGTGAGCCGGGCTCGAATTCCGCTGTCGGCGTGAGATGCCGCTCGGAGGTCAAGACGATCTCGCCGAAGCGGTCATAGTTGAAATACTCGGAGATGACCAACGCCTGCGGGAAGGTGACGCGCATCCCTTCGTACGCTTCAAAGTCCGTGACGGCTGTTACAGGCAGTGAGAGCGTCGCGGCAGTTGGGAGCGGGTTGCCGCTGGCGCAATTTAGGAAGTTCGTCACGTTTTTCAATTCGGTCAAGCCGCTGAATTCGTCCACCGTACCTTGAATGCGGACTCGGTCGCCGACCAGCGGAGTGTTCGCGCTGTTGTATACGAAGATGCCTTCGGAGGTGGCAGGGTTTGCATCGGCATCCGCGTCTTCTTCTTGAACATGGAAGCCGCCGAATTGACCCGCGCCCTGGAAGGAGCCGACAACTACGCCTTCGATGGTCACAACATTATTGTCGAACGGACTGGCGAGCCCACTGCCTTGAACATCATGAATGAAGGTCGCCGCTTCGCCACAGACGAACGGTTGTGCCGCAGTGGTGAAGTTGAAGTTGTAATCGGCGCCCAGGTTTTGAATCGTACCATCCTGATCGGCGACATTTGCCGCGACGATGGTGACGGAACAAGACTCGACATATCCAAAGTTGACATCGGGGTCGAGGGTATAGTTTTGCGGTCCGCCGCCGACCACGGCGGTATGCGCGCCGGTGTTGGCGCAAGAGATGGTGAACCAATTCCCTGTTACCGTGACTGCTTCGCTAAAGTTGACGTCAATGTTTCCGCTAACCGAGATGTCGGTAGCGCCGTTGGTCGGATTGGTAGTGACGATCGTCGGCGGAACGTCAACGACGCATCCGCTGGTACCGGAGGAATTTGTCTCTCCGGGGGTGATGCAACGAGCGCTGAGGTCAACATTATTCTTGTTTGTATCCGTGCCGTCTGGGAGGCGGGAAATGCCGATGTTTGCATCTCCGGTGGCGCTGGGATCTTCCAAACCAGCCCCCGAACCTTCAGTGTATGGAGCCACCGTATTGCCTTCGTAACTTACGGTGTCAACCACTGAGGCGCCCTGCATGAGAGCGACCGCATCCGGCGCGCCGTTTTGGATAAAGTTGGTGTCTGGGCTGTCATCCAAATCGCAGTTCGGGACGGTGGCTGTGTTGGCGCATACCACGAAGTAATCTCCCGCCGCCAAATTGATGTTCGGTAGATCAATGGTGTCGTAAGCTGCGCCATCGTTGCCGTTGATGAAAACCAGCGAGTAGGGATCTAAATTCACCGGGCTGGCGCCGGTGTTCTTGATTTCGACAAACTCAGCCGTATCCGTGCTGGGTTGGTCATAGTCAATTTCATTGATGACCAGTGAAACAACAACCGGCGCGCTCACCGTATTAAAGCTAAACGCGTAATCCGCGCTCATGGTGTCCGGCGGGTCGTTGGCGTCTGTGTCAGAGACGAGCGCGCTCATAACGGTCACGGTACAGGTTTCGCTATTGGCGAAGTCGGCATCCGGGTTAAGCGTGAAGTTTTGCGGTCCACCACTGACAACGGCTGTATGCGCGCCGCTCGTTCCGCACGAAACATCGAACCAACTGCCGGATACGGCAACATCTTCGCTGAAATTCACGAGGATATCGCTGTCAACCGCGATATTGAGCGCGCCATTTGCAGGGGTTGTAGATGAAACCGACGGGGCGGTATCACCTATAACGACCGCCGTGCCGCTAATTGCAAAGTTGTCTACGCGGTTGGTGCCGCCAGTTCCCCCAGGCACAACATTGTTGACCAGTCGGAAATATACGGTTGCCTGATCGTCGAGGGCGGTAATGGCGGATAAATCATAGGCAAAGGAGGAGGTGGATGAGGTTGAGCCGGAACTCCACGTATTCGCAAGAATGGTGTAGGGCACACCAAAGTCGGTAAAGTTTACGCCATCCACGCTGTAGGCGAGTTTGAACTCGCCCGGTCCGGTACTGCTCCGGGTTTGATCCCAGGAAACCTGAATTCCGGTATAGCCTGTGGTGGTTGTACTAAATTGATAGTAGTCGCCGATTGCCCACTCATTCGAACTGAAAGAATCAACTGAACCATTCCCCGCAGGCGTTGACCAATCGGTGTTTGCGCTGGCATGGACACCAGCCGTGCTGCCTGTGCCTGTTGCGGGAGCGATTGGATTCGGATAAACCGCCAAGTTCGAGGCGTCGGCTGGAGTATTGGGAGCTTCAAACGTCCATTGAGCGATGGTGGTGGCAGCCTTCACGCCTTGCACCGGTAAAGACATCAACATTAAAGCCAGAATGGTGATGACCGAAAACAGTTTTGCCAAAAACTTGTTCATGCGATTCTCCTCATTGCGAAGTTAGAGTATGTGAAGATATGCCTCAAAGGCTTGGATTGGTTGTGAAGTTCGGATTTTACGAACGCAAGACACCTCCTTGTGTACTCACAAACGATCCAACAGTATTCCAATTTCCCCGCCCGTCAATTTTAGGTGAAGCGCGGCAAAAAAGCAAGATAACTTGTAACCTATTGATGAACATTCATGCTTCGCCTTTCGTAGTGTGTAACCGTAGAGTCACATAGCGCGCAATAATTCAAAACGAAAAAACCTGCTCCCCGATGGAGAAGCAGGTTTACGTCCGGTATGAAACGTGCGTCCTATTTGAGTTCGTACGTCACGTTGACAGTCACCGTGAAGGTCAATTGACCGGGTTGGATCGGCACCGCTGCTGCGGCATCGCCACCGCCGCCTCCGCCGCCCCTGCCTTCGGAGATCGGATAATACTGGCTATCGGCGAAAGTGATCGAACGAATCTCGCCGACTTGCAAGCCAGCCGCTTCGGCAAGTTCCAGTGCCTTCGTTTTCGCGTCGGTAATGGCATCCGCGCGGGCTTGCTTGAGCGCGGCATCCTTATCAGCCACATCGAACTGAATGCTGTTGACCGTGTTAGCGCCGGCGGAGATCACCGTATCGAGCAAATCGCCGAGTTTGGTGAGGTCGCGCACAGTCACGTAGACCGTGTTGTCCACCGAATAATACTTCTCGCCGGTCGCCTGACCCGTCAAAGGATCGTATTTATCGAAGGGCCAGATGCTGAAACTCGTGGTGCGGATATCCTTCGCGTCGATGCCGAAGGCGATGAGCGCGTCCATCATCTTCTGAGTTTGAGCGTTGTTTTGCGTCACAGCCTCTGCCGCCGAAGGCAACTCGGTGTGAACGCCGACATAAATGTACGCGATATCAGGAACAAGATTGGCAGTTCCAGTTCCCACCACGCTGAGGGTGGGCGCTTCAGACGCTGGCGCGCTCGCAGCAGGCGCGCAGGCGCTGATCACGAGAGCGAACAAGGCGAGCGCAGTAAACAATATGGATTTGGTTTTCATTTCATAGTCTCCTTTTATATGATTGCCAATAGGAAGACGCTCCCTACATCGAAAAGTTCCCGTCACGGCTTGAATTTTAGCCGGTTTGCCTGTACAATCCATGTACATTTGTTCTATGCCAATCAACTATCAGGAAGTCTACACACAAATCCAATCCGTTGGCGCGGGCGCAAAGGAAAGACGAAAGAAGAAAGAAGAAGCCCAAGCCCAAGCGCGCGAATTGCTCTCGCATTTCGACGACAAACTGGATGCACTGCGCGCCAAAGTGGATTCAGCCAAGGCGCTTGATCCCAACCTCCGCTGCGCGTTCCCACTGGATGAAAACCTCGCTTCCTCCTTCGACGTTCAGCCTGCTTCAGTTTCCCCAACATTAATCGCCGCCGACGGATCGCAGATCGTTCCAAATCGGCATGATGCACTCCAATATTATGTTATCAATGTTGGAGCAATTGCAATGCAAACAGGGTCTGGACTCGTACCTGAAGTCTTTACTGATACAGAACTTCATATGCTGGATGAATTTGAAGATACTTTTTTTAGCGATAGTCAAGTTGCCTTGCAACGAGATGTTGCCGAACGTAAAAAATTACTGGAAGTTGCCCAAAAATATCAAGGAACAATTATTGCCCTCACAGAAGGGCAGCTGGAGCTTTGGGGGGCAGTTGACAGTGATAATTCCAGAGACTTTGAGAAAAGCTTACAGGATTATCTTAATGTACTTAAAGAAATGGAAAAACAAAAAATAATTACATCTGGATATGTAGATAAGCCAGGCGCTAATTGGGTTGTACGATTATTGGAAATTGCTACCATCCCACATGATGAATTGCCTAATCTAAAAAAATATCGCCCATTTCTTGGCGTAACTGACTTATGGCTATTTAGTCAAATTCTGGGTAAACATCAAAGATCAGCAATATTTACTCTACAAGCAAAATCGGCAGAGAAATATAAAGACTCATTAGCGATCCATTTCTTTTATATAAATGTGGGTGATAAGAAGAATCCAAAGATTGCAAGAGTTGATATTCCACAATGGGTGGTTAATGACAAGAAAGCATTGGGCAATTTGCATAATGCATTAATCGAACAATGCAAAATAATGGGAAATGAGCCAGTCCCCTATGTATTGCACAGAGCACACGAAATTGCCGTTGTAACCCATAGAGAAAAAGAAGAAATTGACCGAATACTTGCTCTTGCTATCAGAAACAACGGGGGCGAAGTTGGAGAAATTTCTGGTAAGCAATCGGCTAAAAATTTACCAGGGAAAACGAGGTACAAACCATGAGCGATCTCATCGAAATCGGACGATTACTCCGCGCAGGGACGACGGGCTTTATCGCGGGATGCCGCGTGAACCAACTCGACGCGCCGTCGTTTGGGGCGTTGGTCCGCGCGCCGCTGACAGACGCCTACCAAATCTTCGGCATCATCCACGATATCCACATTGACGACGATGGGCTGGTGCGGCAACTCGTCACAGCGGATAACGTCAGCGCGGAGGTGATGAGGGATAACCGCGAGCGAAGAATCGTTCCCGTCGAAATGTCCGTGCTGGCGGTGGGATATGAACAAGACGGGAAAATATTTCATCTTTTGCCGCCGCGTCCGCCATTGAGTTTGGATGTGATCTACAAATGCGATGACAAAGAGGTGATGCGCTTCACGGAGAAGTTTGGCTACTTCAGGCACATCATCAACAACAAGGATATCCCCGTCGGCGAGGTGATCGCGGCGCACATCTTGCAAGCGCAGTCCGCCCAGAAGGATAAAGGTTGGCAGGAACGCGCCACGCATGAGGTGATCACTCTGTTGAGAGACGATTACCCGACGTTGATGTCTGTGTTGGGCGCGTTGAGTGATGTAACAGCGTAACGTCATTGCGAGACCCGCGAAGCGGGTCGAAGCAATCCCTCGTTGCGCAGGAGATTGCTTCGTCGCCTCGGTCTCGATACGCCCTTCGGGCTACTCGACCAGCGGCTCCTCGCAATGACGAAAAGGAGAAATTTATGGACAGAACAAAAATTGGCTATCTCGTCGGTGGTGGGCTCAAGGAGAATTTTCGGGTTAGATTAACCGTCTCTCCTCAGGAGATTCAGGAGGGGGCGTTTGTGGTGATCCAATCGGGCGAGTGGAATTATTACGGCATCGTCACGGACATTCAACTCGGCGCGACGGACCCGCGCTTTGCGGATGAACAGATGGAGGGACGATTCCCGTCGCATATTTCGAAGGCGTTGCATGGACAGACGCTGTACGCCAATCTCGAAGTGTTGCCGAATCTGATGCTGGAGGTCGGACCCGAGTTGGGGACGGCTGAACACAAGCAGTGGCAAGCCAAAATTGACGCGAAGCTCAAAGATGAGCCGCGCATATTGCCCGTCAAGAATGTACCGCCGCATCACGCGCAGGTGTTTCTGGCAAACGAAGGCGACATCGCAGAGATCTTCGGCGACCCGAACGAGAAGAGCAACTTCATCATCGGGTACACGCGCGAACAGAATCATCCCGTGTGCATTGACATGGAAAAGTTCGTGCAGAGATCGTCGGGCGTGTTCGGCGCGACGGGCACGGGCAAGTCGTTCCTCACGCGGCTCGTGTTGGCGGGACTCATGCACTACAACAAAGCCTCCGTGTTCGTGCTGGATATGCACAACGAGTATGGTTTTGACGATGTGGCGTCGGACACGAAAAAAGCCGTGACGGGATTGAAGACCAAGTTCAAGTCAAAGGTAAGAATCGTCGGCTTGGGAGGCGGATCAACCATCCGAGGGCAAGTCCCCGATTTTAATTTGGAGATCTCCACAGGCGACATATCCACAAGCGACATCGAAACGTTGATGCGCGAGTTGAACCTGCGCGAAACGACTCCGACGACGTTGAACGCGTTGTACACGTCGTTTCGGGAGGAGTGGTTTGCCAGATTCAAAGACATGACGCGGGATATGGTCGTGATCGAAGACGAAAAAGGAAAGAAGAAAGAGGTTCCCGCCGAGGGGAGCGTTGCGGCGTGGGCAAATGAAAACGGAGTCAATGTGGCGGCGGCGGAAGGCTTGCACGATAAGTTGCGGCGGCTGTTCAACAAACCGTATATCGTCGAGAAGCCCGCCGCAGACAGCGTGAAGGAGATCATCGCTTCGCTGGAGAACGGTCAGCATGTGGTGTTGTCGTTCGGCGAACACGAAAGCGATCTGGATTAT
>WBZY01000285.1_pt1 | contig 41530 bp, 37 predicted proteins | sample 5204191 | NCBI WGS metagenome assembly WBZY01 (sample SAMN12344363, study PRJNA552823) | activated sludge metagenome | biome: Activated sludge suspended growth; feature: Anammox Sidestream; material: Wastewater; isolation source: activated sludge from anammox sidestream of wastewater treatment...
TATTCGCCGCGATGTTCCTGTACCAGACGAACAGATCGTTCACGAACTTCAGGGGAAAACTTTGTTTGATTGCTCATGGCTCCATTCTCTCAAAAGTTGGAGCCTCCTCAAAACCCGGGGCGATTCAGAGGCCAGTTCGTGGAACAGCTCGCCCAAGTGCCGACGTAGCATTCCAAATATTCGCTTCTTGCGCCTCTTCGGTATGAACACCACATGATACTTGCAGTCCCATCTCGTGTGACTCAGACTCTGATACTCTTTCATCGTGAATCTCCTTTCTCTTGGCAGAGATCAGAGATTCACGACGACCGTCGTAAAGGTCAAACCTTGGTGAGTCCCCCGGCAAAGCCGGGGGCTTACCTCTATGAGTTAGGTGCACAACGCATTTTTGTCTATAACGTGCAGAACGGAAATGCCAAGGATCTGGTGGCGCCCCTTCGACAGGTGCTGACCGGCGAGATGCAGGCAACAACGGCTTCGGGTACAACGGTATCACCGACATCGACACCAATGTCGACACCACAGATGCCCGCAGCAGCCCCCTCTCTCTCAGCTGAACCGTCTATATCCGGTTCTCAAACGAATGTCGGTCGACTTGTTGCAATCGAAGAGAACAATTCATTGATGTTCTACGGCACTGAGGATGAGTTCCGTGTCATTCAGGAGGCGCTCAAGCAGATCGATGTGCTGCCGCGCCAGGTCATGATCGAGGCATTTCTGGCCGAGGTGACTCTGAACAACAACCTGCGCTATGGTGTTCAGTGGTTCTTCGATTCGGGTGAAAACACCGTTACACTGAGTGCAACCGATGTCGGCTCAGTGGCATCACAGTTCCCTGGCTTCTCCTATATTTATGCGGGCAAGGCAAATGCTCGCATTGTCTTGAATGCCCTTCAATCCAAAACAGAAGTAAAGATTTTATCCGCACCCAAGATTTCCGTATTGAACAACCAGAAGGCAAGCCTGCAGGTAGGCGACCAGGTTCCTATCGTAACTCAGACATCTCAAGGAACAGTAGTAAGTGGAGCGCCGGTCATCAATACGATTCAAATGCGTGATACAGGCGTCATCCTGGAGGTGATACCGCGTGTCAATGATAACGGGAATGTGATTCTCGATGTCACCCAGGAAGTAAGCGAAGTTGCACAAACCACTTCATCCGGTATTGATTCGCCAACCATCCAGCGACGGAAAATTCATAGTGTCATTGCAACCCGGGATGGCTTCACAGTCGCACTTGGCGGGCTGATCCGGGAAAATGGCAGCGCCGGCAACAGTGGTGTACCTTTGATCAAGGATGTGCCGGTCATCGGCAATCTGTTCAAGAGCAATACCTCTGATATCCGCCGTACTGAGCTGGTCGTCCTGCTTGTTCCTCATGTAATGCGTAACCAGATGGAGACACAATCGGTTGCCGACGCGTTAGTTGATGGCCTCGAGGCGGCTTCCCGTCTGGCCGAGCGTGCTCGTCTTCCTGCCCCATCACGTGCACAGTAGGGGCTTTGTCCTCCTGCATACGCTGTGGCTGCTCCTCGCAGCAGCCACCCTCATTGTGGGTTCGATGATGGCTGTTTTTTATTCAGCCGAGGAGCTTACGATCTCGGAGCGACGGCTTAGAGCCGATCTTGCACATGAATCGGCCGTGGAAATGGTTATCTATGATGTCCTGGTCAAAGGGAACAGAAGTATCTGGATAGGTGACGGTATTGTTACTCGAAATGTACAGATCAGCGAGCAAATGTTCAGTGTTTCAGTTCAGCAGGCGACAGGACTCATAGATGCCATGACATCTGATTCACGGATACTGAGTCGACTGTTGGCGTGGCTTGCCATCCCCCGGAACTCACGTGAGCCTGATTTCCTGTCAGCACGTTCGACAGGCACCCTTCGCCCTGCAACCTACACTGATTTGCAGGCAATGCTTGGTCTCAGCCATAGTGCATTTGCCTGTCTCTATCCTCACATTACATTTTACTCAGGCCGGGTGGAACCCGACTGGCGGTATGCATCGAATGATCTGGTCGAACTTGTTGGATTGAGATCCAGATCTGCCGGAACGCACTCTGTCCTGAATGACGATACGTCGTCCCATAATGTTACTGGCGCCACGCTTCGCGTGAATGTGCTTCCCGGGAATACCTCGGATGAGGCTGCAGGGCTTTCCGTCGAAGTGACGATCACCGGACAAATTGATCCCAGTCATCTCGTAAGAAGCTGGAAGCGTATTACCAGGATGGATAATAGTAAGCAGTGCCGTAACCTCAACACCCAATAGCAGAAAAATAAACTACCCTGCCACAAGCAACGGGGTAGTTTATTGATAAGGATAGTTTTCTTCCTGGAGAGCAGGAGTCCGGAAGAGAGGCTGAAAGCTGCTTGTTCCTGCCTTCAGGAGTTTTGCAAAGAGGTAAATATTGTGTATAGACTATTAAAGGACTATATTCAGTCCTATATTTTTTGAGGATTTTAAATGCGCTATTCAACACAGATCAGGCCTATTAGTTATCTAAAAGCAAATGCCGCTGAGGTTTTAGCTTATTTAACCGAAAACAGGGAACCATTGATCATTACTCAGAATGGAGAAGCTAAAGCTGTTATCCAGGATATCGCCTCTTTTGAAGAGACACAGGAAACGTTAGCATTGCTAAAAATTCTTGCACTCGGCAATGCTGAGATCGAAGCGGGTGAAGTGCAGCCGGTACATGAGGTCATCGCAGGATTGCGTACCAGGCAGACAATAAAATAATGGCGATCCGCCAATATGAAGTACTGTTTACTCGGGGTGCTGAGCAGGATCTCGAACTGATCTACGATTATATTGTTGAATCTGATTGCAAAGCTAATGCTGACAGTGTTTTAGATCGTCTGCTGGAAGTGGTGGAAAATCTGGCTACTTTTCCCAGTCGGGGAACCTGGCCCAAGGAGCTTGTTGCGGTTGGCATCCGAGAATATCGACAGGCGATTTTTAAACCATACCGTGTAATTTACCGGGTAATTGAGCAGAAGGTGTATATCTACTTAATTGCTGATGGCCGGCGTGATATGCAATCTCTTTTAATGCACCGATTACTGGGGAAATGAGGATTGAGCCACTTAAATCGAGAAGGCGGGATAAACGAAGATTGTAAGACGCTCATGGCAGTGATCCCAATGACAAACCGTGTCAGGCGAGAAAAAGCTGGTAAGCAGGATTGTCAGTTTCATCCCAGAAGCTGTAGCCCAGTTTATTGAGGAACTCCCTGAATTCCTGTTTTTCTTCCGGCGGAACTTGTATACCGATCAGCACACGGCCGAAATCGGCACCATGATTACGATAGTGAAACAGGCTGATGTTCCAGTGATCGCTCATGTGATTCAGAAAATTCATGAGTGCACCCGGTCGATCAGGGAATTCGAAGCGATACAGAATTTCATGCATGACTTCTCTGCTGCGCCCGCCCACCATATGGCGGATATGCAGTTTGGCCATTTCGTTATCGGTCATATCTTCGGTTTTCAAACCGTTTTCCTGCAGAATCTCGATCAAATGTAACGATTCCTCCCGATTGCGCACTGATACACCGACAAAGACATGCGCCATCTCGGGGTCCGCATAGCGGTAATTGAATTCAGTGATATTACGAGCGCCCAGCAGATTGCAGAATTTTTTGAAGCTGCCCGGTTTTTCAGGGATCGTGACTGCGAGGATGGCTTCGCGCTGTTCACCAAGTTCTGCCCGTTCAGAAACATGACGCAGACGGTCAAAATTCATGTTCGCGCCGGAAGCAATCGCAACCAGGACTTCGTGCAGCAAGTTTTTTTGTTTGACGTATGCCTTCAACCCGGCAATTGAAAGTGCTCCCGAAGGCTCAACGATGGAGCGTGTATCCTCGAAAATATCCTTGATCGCTGCACAAATAGCATCCGAATCCACCAAGATGATGTCATCCACCAGCTCACGGCACAGCCGGAAGGTTTCCTCGCCTACCAGGCGGACAGCCACGCCATCCGCAAACAGCCCCACCTGGGAGAGTTCGACACGATAGCCTGCCTGCAGGGAGCGGTACATGGCATTTGAATCAACCGGCTCAACTCCGATCACCTTGATATCCGGTCGCAGCCGTTTCACGTATGCAGCAATGCCTGAAATCAACCCTCCGCCACCGATCGGTACAAAAATTGCGTGAATCCTGCCCGGATGCTGGCGCAGAATTTCCATGGCAATCGTGCCCTGTCCGGCAATTACATCGGGATCGTCGTAAGGATGGACAAATTCAGCTTCTTTTTCTTCGGCGAGATTCCGTGCATATTCGTAGGCATCATTATAGGAATCTCCTTGCAGCAGCACGGCTGCACCCATTGCCATCACCGCATTGATTTTGATTTGCGGTGTGGTGGCCGGCATCACGATGGTGGCAGAACAGCCCAGCTTTTGTGCGGCCAGTGCCACCCCCTGTGCATGATTACCCGCTGAAGCGGCCACCACACCCTGTTGCAGTACATCCGGGGAGAGCCTGGCCATTTTGTTATAGGCGCCGCGCAGCTTGAAGGAAAAAACCCGCTGCATGTCCTCTCTTTTGAGCAATACGCGGTTATGGATACGAGCAGATAATGACGGAGCGAAATCAAGGGGCGTCTCGCTGGCAACGTCATAGACATGCGCAGTCAGTATCCTTTCGAGATAATCATTTACCATGGTAAAGTGGAAAAAACCGGGAGTATGACAGCACTGAGTGAGAAGCCGATTTCAGAGCTGGCATCAAATTCTGAAGAACCGTGAAATCTGTAGTAATCGCGCGTCACACGTTTATTGCAATCCGCGAGCAAGATCGGCCTTGAGGTCATCTGGTGATTCCAGACCTACCGCGATACGCAGCAAACCATCCCTGATTCCGGCAACTTCGCGTGCTTCCTGACTGATTCGTCCGTGAGTCGTGGTAGCAGGATGTGTCAATGTACTTTTGGTATCACCAAGATTGGCTGTAATCGACATCAGCCGGGCGGCATCGACAACACGCCAGGCAGCCTCCCTGCCGCCTTTCACCTCGAACGAAACGATACCCCCTCCTGTTTTCTGCTGGCGCATCGCAAGTTCATGCTGCGGATGTGATGGCAGGCCGGGATAAAACACACGCTCCACCCGGGGATGAGTTTCCAGCCAGCGTGCCACTTCCAGTGCATGATCCGAATGCGCCTTTACTCTGAGACTCAATGTTTCCATCCCTTTCAGGATGATCCAGGCATTGAATGCGCTCAGAGACGGGCCGGCAGTACGCAGAAAACCGAATATGCCACTGTCCATGAGTAAATCACGTTTACCCAGGATGGCCCCCCCCAGTACTCTGCCCTGCCCGTCCAGATATTTCGTTGCTGAATGAATCACCAGATCCGCACCCAGCTTGAGTGGCTGCTGTATGATCGGCGTACAGAAACAGTTATCCACTGCCAGCCACACACCGGCTCGTTTGGCTATTTCTGCCAGTGCAGCAATATCGGAAATCTCAGTCAGCGGATTGGAAGGTGTTTCCAGGAAAAACAACCTGGTGTTGGGCCTGACTGCAGCCTGCCATTCAGCAGGATCCGTCGCTGAAACAAATGTCGTTTGAATACCGAAGCGACTGAGAATATTGTTGAACAGACTGACGGTAGATCCAAACAGGCTGCGCGAAGCAACGATGTGATCCCCGGCAGACAACAGGCCCATGACACAGGTGAGAATGGCAGACATACCGGAAGCAGTCGCAATACAGGCTTCTGCACCCTCCAGAACAGCCAGCCGTTCCTGCATTGCAGTCACGGTCGGGTTAGTGAAACGCGAATAGATATTCCCGGGCTCTTGTCCGGAAAAACGCGCTGCAGCCTGGGCAGCACTGTCAAATACAAAACTCGAGGTCAGGTAAAGTGATTCCGAATGTTCATTGAATTGACTGCGGTGAACACCGGTATGAATGGCCAGTGTTTCCGGATCCAGATCGTTCGTCATGATTGTTCTTTTATGATTAATCCGTTGATAACAGAGCTAAATCAAGCTGAGTAGTACGCTCACCCTGAGACAGGCCGGGATTGTTGCGTTGTGACTCGATTCTGCAGAGATATTCCTGAGTGATATTGCCTGCGATGTATCGTCCATCGAAACAGGATGTTTCAAAATGCCTGATCTGTGGATCGATCTGAGTGATTGCCTGCCTGAGCGCATCCAGATTCTGATAAACCAGATAATCCGCACCGATTTCACGACATATTTCCTCATCGGTTCGATCTGTTGCAATCAGCTCCTGACGAGTTGGCATATCGATACCGTAAACATTAGGAAAACGTACCGGTGGTGCGGCCGAAGCAAAGTAAACTTTGTTGGCACCAGCCTCACGCGCCATCTGGACGATTTCCCGACTGGTGGTTCCACGCACGATGGAATCATCGACCAGCAGGATATTCTTGCCGCGAAATTCTATTTCGATCGCATTCAGCTTCTGCCTGACCGATTTCCGGCGTTGTTGCTGGCCTGGCATAATAAAGGTTCTGCCCACATAACGATTCTTGACGAACCCTTCCCTGAAACTGATCCCAAGACGGTTGGCAAGCTGCATGGCACTCGGACGGCTGGATTCCGGAATCGGAATGACGACATCGATATCGAGATGTTGCATGGAAGTACTGATCTTGTCCGCCAGATTGATACCCATGTTGAGGCGGGTTTCATAAACCGATATTCCATCCAGCATCGAATCAGGCCGGGCGAGATAAACGTACTCAAAAATACAGGGATTCAGGCTGGGTAGAGCAGCGCACTGATGGCTGTAGAAATGCCCTTCCATATCGATAAAAATGGCTTCTCCGGGAGCAACATCGCGGATGAGACGAAAACCCAGCGTATCCAGCGCAACACTTTCGGAAGCCACCATATACTCGGTACCCGCATCCGTTTCTACTGAACCGAACACGAGCGGCCTGATTCCGTACGGATCGCGGAATGCGAGCAGACCATAGCCTGCAATCATGGCAATAACGGCATAGGCGCCCTGACAGCGTTCGTGTACACCGGCTACTGCCGAGAAAATCTCAGCCGGGTCAAGCTGATAACCGACGGCACGTTCCTGCAACTCGTGCGCCAGTACATTCAGCAATACTTCTGAATCGGAATGCGTATTGACGTGACGCCGGTCTGCAAGAAACAGTTCCTGATTGAGGGTTTCCGCATTGGTCAGATTGCCATTGTGAGCCAATACGATACCAAATGGAGAGTTTACGTAAAAAGGCTGTGCCTCGGCAGGAGAGGTTGAAGATCCCGCCGTGGGGTAGCGCACATGGCCGATTCCCATGTACCCCGGCAGCGCACGCATATCCCGGGTACGGAAAACATCTCGTACCAGACCGAGACCTTTATGCATGTGAAAGCTGTTACCTTGTGCAGTAACGATACCGGCAGCATCCTGACCACGGTGCTGCAGCATCAACAGACCATCATAGAGCAACTGATTGGCGGGTGACCGGGCTACCACGCCTAAAATTCCACACATAGCGAACTCGCTGAAAAAAGTGGATCATAAAACTTCCTGCAACTGACTGCCGTATCTGTATGAGTCACGAGATACGAATTTCTTATTCGGTCACGACATGAATGTTAGCTGTTTCTGTCGAAGCCAATGAGATTTCTGAAATCCTGAGGTAACCAGGGAATGATATCTGCTGTCATTACTTCCAGAGGTTCGCTCAGTACCGCCTGTTTCCAGAAGGGCTGTTGCGGCAGTGGCGTAAAACCGGCCGCTGTTATCAGAAACAATACGATCACCAGCCCGCGAATCATCCCGAATAGTGCCCCCAGCATCCTGTCTATCAGACCGAGCCCCACTCCCCTCACCAGTGCGGACAGCAGTTTGGACGCCAGCATCGTGATCAGGAGAACGATGAAAAAGGTCGCACTGAATGCGACCAGCATGCGTATGGATTCATTCTCGATCATACCTGCCAGCAAAGGTGCCACATTGACTGAATAACGGCTGGCGGCAAAGAATGCAATGATCCAGGCAAGAAGCGACACTATTTCATGTACCAGACCGCGCGTAATACTCAGCAAGGCTGAGAAAGATATGATTCCAATAACGATGTAATCAAAAACGGTCATTTAGTCGTCACGACACCGCTCAAACCGGTCTTTTTCAAGCGTTCATGCTCTGCGTCGGCAGCGTCCCGTGTGGCAAACGGGCCGATACGCACGCGAGTCATTTCATTGTTGCCGACCTTGATCGTCTCGGTGTATGCCCTGATTCCGTTTGCAACGAGATTCTGCTGTTGCTGCTTTGCTTTGGAAACATCGGAAAATGCACCCAATTGTATGACAAATGCACCTTCCTGTACTTTCACATTGTTACTGGCAGGCACCTTCTCCTGCACAACCGGCGCCGGAACTGAAGCCGGAGTAGATTTTACAAACGGTGGTTTTTTAGCAGGAACCGGTATTCCACTCGTGCTTCTACCACTTTCTATTTTCCCGGAGTACTCGGAGTCACTGAAAGGTAACGGTTTATCCGGATCAGATGCAATCTCTGCTTCATCAATGGCTGGAGCATTTTCCGGAGTCATCCACGGATAAGTTTCTGCTGTCAGTTCTTCGGAAGGAATCTGGATATCGATCTGCTGTTGTTCCTGCTGAGGTGCATCATCGAGAATCATGGGCAGGAAGACAACCGACAGAATCACGAATGTAACGGCACCGATAAAGCGTCTTCTGGCACGCTTCCTCAGAAGAATTTCTTCTTCACTGACATTTTTGATCATTTTTGATTATCCGCTCATCTTTAAGAATCTGATTCGCCTAAACCCGTCATCACTGGGCTAACGGTATGAAACGACCCGAACACGCATATTCTATCATCATCACTGGCATGTTCATGTGCGTAAACATAGGCACTCTGCACATCCGGGAACGCATGCAGAATATTCCGCCGTTCAACACCGGCCTCTTCGAGTGCCTGCAGGACTTCATTCGCCGATGCACCTCTCGCTACATCCAGACCCGAGATCAGCCAGCAATCCACATTGTTTTTCAGTGCCCGAAGCGTGCCGGCCATATCCTTGTCTTTCAGCATCCCTACCACTGCATAAGTACGCCCTTTTACCGGCAGAGTTTCCAGATTGGCCGACAATCTGCGAGCTGCTGCCGGATTATGCGCCACGTCCAGAATGATCACAGGTCGTGCTGAAATCATTTGAAATCTGCCCGCCAGGGTGACTTCGACCAATCCACGACGGATGGCATCCATCGGGACAGGAAATACCTCTTCCAGGACGTCCAGTGCAGCCAACACTGCACTCGCGTTTTGCAATTGACAGTCTCCCTTGAGAGCCGGCAGCGGTAAGCTGCAATGATGTCCGGACACGCCCTGATAGCGCCATTGTAGATGATCTGCGGTATAGCTGAAAGCTTCATCGATACAGTAGAGTCTGACATTCATGGCTCGCATCTTTTCGCGAAGATTGCCGGGGATATCCGGTTCGGCACAGATCGCCGGTTTGTCTGCCCGGAAGATACCGATCTTCTCCTGACCGATGGCTTCCCGTGTCGATCCGAGGTAATCCGTATGATCCAGATCGATACTGGTCAGAATCGCACAGTCGGTATCGAACACATTGACTGCATCCAGACGGCCCCCCAACCCGACTTCCAGGATGGCCACATCCACACGCGACCGCAGGAATATCAGCATGGCAGCCAGGGTACCGAATTCAAAATAGGTCAGCGTAGTCTGAACTGATTCACGTGCAGATTCAATTTCAGCGAATACCTCACACAGGACTTCATCGGTGATGTCATGTCGATCGACCCGTATCCGCTCGTTGTAACGCAACAAATGCGGTGAGGTATAACACCCCACCCGGTAGGATGCGCAGCCGAGTATCGACTCAAGCATCGCGCAGACTGAGCCTTTGCCATTTGTGCCGGCAATGGTAATGACGGGAAACTCCGGCTTCAATTTCAAGGCATCTCTGACTTTCTTCACCCGTTCCAGACCCATATCGATCATTTTAGGGTGAAGTTTTTCGAGATAGCTTAACCAGCTCTCCAGGGTTGCTGGTCGGATATCAATCATCGATCTGAATGAGGAGGAGTAAAGGAAGTATTGCCGCCATGGCAAACAGCAGACTTACATGGTCGCTTTCATTTGACATGGCAGCCGTTCAAAGGGTAACAGCGGGTTTCAAGCAATCCGGATTTGATCCGCGACCGAATCAACAACCATCAGGGATCTGCAGGCACGGCAGTCGGTAATACAGGAACCGGGATACGCATCAGTAACGTGCAGAGATTTGCCAGCCGATCACGTATTTCGCGGCGATCGATGATCAGATCTATGGCACCATGCGCCAGTAAAAACTCTGCTCGCTGAAAACCTTCGGGTAATGTTTGGCGTACGGTTTGCTCGATGACACGCGGTCCGGCAAAACCGATCAGTGCCCCGGGTTCGGCAATCACGACATCGCCGATGAATGCGAAACTGGCAGAAACTCCTCCCATCGTAGGATCTGTCAGCACAGAAATAAAAGGCAGCCGCTCTTTGCTCAACTGCTCCAATGCCGCGGTCGTCTTCGCCATTTGCATCAGCGAAAACAAGCCTTCCTGCATACGAGCTCCGCCGCTTGCACTGAAACAGATGAAAGGCAGATGATGTGTAACACAGGCTTTTACAGCACGAACGAAACGCTCACCAACCACGGATCCCATGGATCCACCCATAAAACCAAATTCGAAAACAGCAGCAACAACCGGGATTGATTTGATATTGCCACGCATGGCCACCAGTGAATCTGTCTCGCCAGTAGCTTCATGTGCATCGCTCAGCCTGTCCGTATAGCGTTTGCTGTCACGAAATTTCAGGGGATCCTGCGGAATGATATCGGTACCGATTTCATGGCGATCCTGAGAATCCAGTAACAGTTCGAGACGCTTGCGGGCTGAAATGCGGTTGTGGTGACCACATTTGGGACAAACATTGAGATTTTTTGCCAGATCGGTACAGTAAAGTACAGCTTCGCAACTGGCACATTTGCTCCACAAGCCTTCGGGAACGGCCTTTTTCTCACCGTTCTCCTTACGTTTGATTTTGGGTGGAATGATGCTTTCAAACCAACTCATACATCACTTCTCCGTAATAGAAGAATGATCGGATTTTGCGTCGATTGCACGCCGCAAAGACTCTACCAGGGCTCCCACATTCGCCAGCAGATCCGCCGCTGGAGAGTGTTCGATTTCTTCCACGATGCGGCTGCCTATGACTACCGCATCAGCCTGTTCTGCAATACGCCGTGCCGTTTGTTCATCTCGTATACCGAAACCTACTCCAATCGGAATGCTGATGTACGAACGAAGCTGCGACAGTTTGTCGCCAACCTCATGCAAATCAAGATGTGAAGCGCCCGTAACTCCCTTCAGAGAAACATAATAGACGTACCCTCTGGCAAGCTCCGCAACCCGCCTGATGCGTGACTCAGGTGTCGTGGGAGATAACAGAAAAATCGGATCGATGTTCTGCTCTTTCAAATAGCGCACCCATTCAGTACATTCTTCCGGCGGATAATCGACGACCAGAACACCATCGACTCCGGCATGGCCGGCTGTTTGCACAAAATCTTTATAGCCCATGGCCTCGATCGGGTTGGCATATCCCATGAGGACCACCGGTGTACTCTGATTGGTTTTTCTGAACTCGGCCACCATGGAGAATACATCTTTCAGACTGATGTGATGTTTCAATGCACGCTCTGAAGAGCGCTGTATGGTTGGCCCGTCCGCCATGGGATCAGAAAACGGTACTCCCAGTTCGATCAGATCCACTCCGGCCTGCGTCAACCGGTGCATCAACGCCACTGTCGTAGTTGCGTCAGGATCACCCGCCGTGATGAAGGGAATGAGCGCAGCTCTATTCTGTGATTTGAGCTGGGAAAAGACAGATTGGATACGATTCATTTGACAGATGACCAGAAAAATTCAGGCAGGATGAGGTTCATGGGCTGCCCGGTTAGAGCGAAATGCCCGACTGCTGCGCTACCGTTGCCATATCCTTGTCTCCACGGCCGGACAGATTGACCAGAAGCAACTGGTCTTTATTGAGCGTTGGTGCGAGTTTGGCTGCATAAGCCAGGGCATGGCTGGATTCCAGAGCAGGAATGATGCCCTCGAACCGGCAAAGTGCATGAAATGCAGCCAGTGCTTCATCATCCGTCACAGCCACATACTCGGCACGGCCACAATCCTTGAGCCATGCATGCTCCGGTCCTACACCCGGATAATCCAGGCCGGCAGAAATTGAATGTGTCTCGATGATCTGACCGTTCTCATCTTGTATCAGATAAGTACGATTACCATGCAGCACACCCGGTCTGCCCGTCACCAGCGTGGCTGCATGCTCGTGTGTATCGATCCCTTTACCAGCAGCTTCCACACCGATCATCCGGACATTTTCTTCATCAATATAAGGATAGAACAGGCCAATGGCGTTGGATCCCCCTCCCACGCATGCGATCAGAGCATCCGGCTGTCTGCCATACTCTTCCCGCATCTGTTGCCTGGCCTCATTCCCGATAATTGCCTGAAAATCTCTGACCATCATTGGATAAGGATGTGGCCCTGCCACCGTTCCAATGATGTAGTAAGTGTTACTTACGTTGGTAACCCAGTCACGCATGGCTTCATTCAATGCGTCCTTGAGTGTGCACGAACCTGAATCGACCGGAATGACCGTGGCTCCGAGCAACTTCATACGATAAACGTTGGTGGCCTGTCGTTTGACATCCTCGGAACCCATGTATACGACACATTCCATTCCGTACCGGGCAGCAACGGTAGCACTGGCCACCCCATGCTGACCAGCACCCGTTTCAGCGATGATGCGACCTTTTCCCATTCGCCTTGCAAGCAAAGCCTGACCCACGGTATTGTTTACCTTGTGTGCGCCTGTGTGATTGAGGTCTTCACGTTTCAGCAGGATTTGTGCGCCCCCCAGATGTTCTGACCAGCGTTTGGCGTGGTAAATGGGACTGGGGCGACCTACATAGTGCTTGAGCTCATGAAAAAACTCTGCCTGGAATTCGGCATCATCACGATAGTATTCATACTGCTTACACAGCTCATCCAGGGCGGAAATCAGGGTTTCAGCCACGAATGTACCGCCATACGGGCCAAAATGACCACGTTTATCAGGAAGATCGTACATCTTCACAGGACCTCACTCTTTGCATGAAAGCAGAAATTTTGTTCACATCCTTGATACCTTTGGCGACCTCGACACCACTCGAAACATCGATTGCTGACAGATGTGTCTGTCCGATGGCATCGGTAATATTGCCGGGATGAAGTCCGCCGGACAGTATCCATGGCAACGGCAACTCTGCGGGAATGAGTTTCCAATCGAACACATGGCCAGTCCCCCCTGGTATTCCTGCTGTATAAGCATCCAGCAATAATCCTCTGGCTCCCGCGTAATGTTGCGCGTATTGTAGCAAATCCAGCCCGTCCCGGACACGAACAGCTTTGATATACGGCAGATGAAACCGGCTGCAGAAATCGGCAGATTCATCCCCATGAAACTGCAGGAGATCAAGCCCGGCAGTGGCACTGGTCTCCTCCACCCACGATTTATCAGGATTTACATACACACCTACCGCCCGTACGAACGGGGGCAGGCATTTCACGATCCGGCCCGCTTCTTCAGATGAAATATATCGTTCACTCTGCGGCCATAAAATAAAGCCGATGGCATCCGCACCATGCTGCACAGCAGCCATGGCATCTTCCAGGCGGGTAATACCGCATATTTTTACACGGATGCGCACTCAATCTCCTTTTGGCACTCTGTCGGATTCTCCGGATAGTTATGCTCTGAATCGTTCTATATGATATCCAGCGGCCGAGTAACGTTAAAAACAGGCAAATTCCATCTGGCATCGTATCGGACACCAGACAAATACAATCCATCCGGCGAGAATGTCGGCGCGGCAAGTGTACGGTCACGTTTTTCCAGGAGTATCCGCATCCATTCAGGAGGATATTTTCCCCGGCCAACATAGACCAATCCGCCGAGAATGTTTCGAACCATGTGATGCAGAAATGCATTGGCACAGAATTCAAAAACGAAAAGCTGCTGATGCTGGCTGATATTCAGCCTGGTAAGCTGCCGTATGGCAGTTCTCGACTGACACTCCGATGAACGAAATGCACTGAAATCATGTTTGCCAATCAGCAGCTTTGCTGCCATCTGCATTTTCTCAAGATCGAGCGGGTAATGAACCCACCCGATTTTTCCGTAATGAATACCGGGACGGGCAGGACGACTCAACAGATAATACAAATAGGTACGCTCGGTTGCGCTAAAGCGGGCATGGAAATCATCACTGACTTCCGAAGCTTCCAATATTGAAATATCACCTGGCAAAAGTGCATTGGTCCCTCTGACCCAGGCATTCAAAGGCCGTCGTACACAGGTCTCAAAATGCACCACCTGACATAATGCATGCACGCCTGCATCAGTTCTCCCTGCTGCGACAACCTGTATCTGTCTGCCTGCAACCCCTGATAAAGCACTCTCCAGTCGGCTCTGTACAGAAAGGCAGCCGGGCTGTTTTTGCCAACCACAATAGCCACGGCCGTCATATTCCAGCGCCAGAACGATTTTCACGAAAAAATGTTTTATTCCTTTTGGGTGGTATCGCTATCATCCCGATTTGAAGACATAGAAAACCACCTGACCAGAATGGTCAATATAAGAATCTATTCAGATCAAAAGAGGTTTGTATTTCTTCTGGATCACCAGAAATGTTCCCGGCAGACCAGAGGCTCAACTTATTTGATCCAGCATGGAACGAGCCGTGGATTGTTGTTCATCATCACCTTCGCGCAGCACTTCTTCAAGAATTTCCCTGGCTCCGTCCCTATCATCCATTTCAAGATAGGCTTTGGCCAGATCGAGTTTGGTCGCGACTTCCTGCCACTGCATTTCCTCAGCTTCAGAATATTCACCCGATTGAAACTTCGTATCAGGCTTATCTCCCAGATCAAGATCAATATTCGCCAGACTGGAACCCAAATCCGACAATTCATCCTTCACGCGCGATTCCGGTTCTTGAGCTTCCGTGTCAACCGGAAGATCCAGATCAAAATCGATCTGATGTTCGTCATGCAATGAAACAAATTCTTCAACAGTATCCTGCTGTTGCACTGAATCGGGCTTACGCTCCAGACCGGTATCAGTGGCCGTGAAAATCCACTGCTCACCTATATTATCTTTATCATTTTCTCCGGTTTCAACGATGGTTTCTTGCTTGTATTCAGTCTGATCAGGCTCTTCCGTATCTATTTTGATCTCATAACCCAATTCATCCAGTTCGTTGAATGTCGCATCCTCTTCTTCCTGAATCTGGCTGGCTGAATCATCGAGAAAAGAATCTTCCGTGATCTTCTCATCCTGCCTGCTTCCAAAAAACAACCCCGGATCGACATCAGTGTGATCGTCAGTCGAGCCGAGACTTTCCATCATTATCGGGCCAGCAGCCTGTTGGGCTGATCCAATCACACTCTCCGAACTTTCCGGATTTTCCGAGCCAGATGGCATGGCTTCAGCCATTACTGATGTTCCCGAGCCATTATCCTTCTCATTAAAATCATATAGATCATCTTCAGCGTTCAGATCTTCTGTCTGTGCTCTTCTGCGACGAACCACCGACGCTCCGAGAGCAATCGTCAGCAATGTCGCCAGGCCACCAACAACCCATTCACTGTTCTCCATCACAGACTCAACCAGTGTATCCATCAAAGCAGGCTCCTCTGATACAGGGTCGGCTGGCTGGAGAGATTTAGCCGACGACATCGGATTAACCGGCTGTACAGGAATGGTAACAGGCAATGCCGATTTTTCCGGAGTCTGAGCAGCTGATTCAGAAGTCTCAGCCACGGTTCCGGTCTGATCAGTTATTACAGGAACTGGTTGCAGGTCAGATACATGTTGAGCCTGATCTAATTCAGCTTGCCCCTTGTTCCCGGAAGCCTCCTCTTTCAACTCCAGCAGGCGCTGTAATTTGGCGACATTCTGCTCCAGAATGGCCACTCGCTCATTCGCTTCACGCAATGCCCGCTCTTTTGCAATCGCATCTTCTTCCATCATGTGCAAATAGTTCTGAGCAGTCTTGCTTTCAGCACTTTTGACAGATGAATGGCTGTCATCCAGCAATTCACCTTTCGAAAGAATCAGCACCTCTTCCGGTTTGCCTGATCCTGCAACCGAAGTATCTTCAGAAACGGTTATGATTTTTCCCGATTGAGACTGTTTCAGCTCGTTCTTTCCCGGTGCATCGCCGGCCAGATCCGCAATTCTCTGACGATAACTGTTCCAGCTTTCTTTCTGCACCGCTACTTCACGAGCAGCTTCTTTAACCGTAATGGACGATATCTCTTCCTCGTCGGGAATGCGCAGAATGACGCCCACCTTGAGCAGATTCATATTCTTTTCGAGGAAAGCATCTCTGTTCGCACGATACAGCGCAACCAGCATGTGATTGAGACTGACGCTATCAGGGGATACCTGTCTTGCAATTCTGCTCAAGGTATCTCCCTGCATAACCGGACCATAGGTATTACCAGTCTGAACGGCTGATTTCTCCTGAGATACCGATGACTGCCTTTCTGCTTTAACGAAAGGCTGCGTTTCCCCCGCAGCAGTTGCAGCAGAATCTTCTGCCTGGTTGCCGGCTGATTGTATAACCGGCGGCGCAGTGGCCGGTTTCCGGGTATCGGCAGGATCAAGCAGAACGTTGTACTCACGTAGCATACGCCCCGAGGATGAGTGAAGCTCGATCAGTAATTTAAGAAAAGGTTCACTGATTGCCTGTGATGAAACCACGCGAACATAAGGCTGCCCATCCGTTCGTTTTTCCACAGCCACGGACAAAGTCGCATGATAGGGGGCAAGATTGATACCTGCTTTCTGAAAAATTTTGGGTGAAGCAAGCCTGGCAGATAGTGTATTGATTTCTTTATCAGTTACAGATTCCAGAGCTATCTCTGCTTTGAGGGGCTGACCAAGATATGAGCTCACGGTCAATTTTCCCAGACCAGCCGCCTGTACGACCCAGACGGACATAAGCATACCTGTCAAAAATGCTTTGTATAAAACGCAAGGAGATATATCCCTGGCCCTGAAATTCATTATCTTCACACGAATACCCCTCGACGTTATCCGAGTACCATGGTTCGAGAACCGTAAAAACAGCAGATATCATAGAGAAATGTCATAACACTTCTGCTGTGTAGTGGTTCAAAACCAGGAACGATTGGAAAGATTTTATGCAGCCTTATCTTCGACCAAGATGCGCAGCATTCGGCGCAATGGTTCGGCCGCGCCCCATAATAACTGATCTCCCACCGTAAAAACAGAGAGATATTCACTTCCCATATTCAATTTGCGTATGCGGCCAACATGAATATCGAGCTTCCCGGTAACCGCAACCGGAGTAAGTTCCCTGGTAGTGGCTTCTCTTTCATTGGGAATCACATGAACCCATTTGTTGGATGCTGCGATGATTTCCTCGATCTTTTCCAGTGGAATATCCTTCTTCAACTTGATCGTCAATGCCTGACTGTGGCAACGCATGGCTCCCACTCGCACACAAATCCCGTCAACCGGTACGGGGTCATCGCCGTGCCCAAGAATTTTATTGGTCTCGGCCTGCCCTTTCCATTCTTCCCGGCTCTGTCCATGTGCAACCTCGCGATCGATCCATGGAATAAGGCTTCCAGCCAGTGGAACACCAAAATTCTGAGCGGGAAATTCTTTGTCACGCAATTTCTCAGCAACCTTGCGATCGATATCCAATATGTTGGAAGCAGGATCTTCCAGTAAATCTTTTGCGACATCGTGAGTTTCTCCCATCTGCTGCAGCAGTTCACGCATGTTTTGCGCGCCTGCCCCTGATGCCGCCTGATAAGTCATGATACTTGCCCACTCAACCATGTCCTGGTCGAACAATCCGCCAACGGCCATCAGCATCAGGCTGACCGTACAATTACCCCCGATATAATTCTTGACACCCTTATTCAATGCATCATCGATCACCGAACGATTAACGGGATCAAGAATGATAATTGCATCATCACTCATCCTGAGTGTAGAAGCGGCATCAATCCAATATCCCTGCCAGCCGGACTCACGCAGCTTTTTAAAAACGTCGCCGGTGTAATCTCCGCCCTGGCAGGATATGATGATATCCATTTCCCGCAAGGCTGCGATATCGTAGGCATCCTTGAGTAACCCTGCTTCCCGGCCAATATCCGGCCCCTTTTCACCCACTTGCGAAGTTGAAAAGAACACGGACTCGATTAATGAGAAATCATTTTCTTCACGCATCCGCTGCATGAGAACAGAGCCCACCATACCGCGCCAGCCCACAAATCCGACTTGTTTCATGTAATTCACTCAACCTTTTACAAAATAGTTTTAATGTTACGCACCCCTGACAGCTTACTATCCGGCATACCATCAAAGAATCAGAAAAAAGCGGTAAAACCGGGCGATAAACAGAAATAGAAAAACAGCATGTAACGAAACAGTAGAATCACCGGGATTGCAAGTTCGCCAGGACACGATCCCCCATTTCCACAGTACCGACCTTTTTCATACCCGCTTCATAAATATCTTCGGTACGATAGCTTTGCTGCAATGTCTTCTGAACGGCATGCTCGATTCGTGATGCGGCCGTTTCCTGATTGAAAGAGTATCGCAACATCATTGCCGCAGATAAGATAGTCGCCAACGGGTTGGCAATCCCTTTACCGGCGATATCCGGGGCAGATCCGTGAATAGGCTCATACAAACCTTTATTTCGGTCATCCAGAGAAGCAGAAGGAAGCATTCCGATCGAGCCTGTCAGCATGGATGCTTCATCTGATAAAATATCACCGAACATATTTCCCGTAACCACCACATCGAATTGCCGGGGGTTGCGTACCAGCTGCATCGCTGCATTGTCCACCAGCATGTGTGAGAGCGTAACGTCCGGATACGACTGCGCAGTTTCCGTCACCACATCACGCCATAATTGCGTGCATTCCAGGACATTCATTTTGTCCACCGAGCAAAGCCTGCCGTTTCGCCTGCCTGCTGCCTGAAACGCCACATGAGCGATACGCCTGATTTCTGATTCAGAATAAATCATCGTATTAAAGCCCACTTTCTGTCCGTCTCGGTATTCGATGCCTCGCGGTCTCCCGAAATAAATATCTCCAGTCAGCTCACGCACAATCAGAATATCCAGACCAGCGACAACTTCCGGCTTCAGTGTCGAAGCATTCGACAGCTCCGGATACAACACTACCGGCCGCAAATTGGCAAACAGGTTGAGTTCCTTCCGAATGGCCAGCAACCCCTGCTCTGGCCGTTTTTCGCGAGGCAGACCATCGTACTGAGTTCCACCTACTGCCCCCAGCAGTATGGCATCTGCCTCGATCGCCAACTGGCGTGTTGCTTCCGGAAAAGGTTCACCGGTGGCATCCACCGCACAACCACCCAGCAAACCAGGTTCAAGCTCGATCTGCAAACCTTCCTGCTGGAAGTAGCGTAATACCCGCTCAGCCTGAGCCATGATTTCAGGCCCGATCCCGTCACCGGCAAGCAGCGCAATTTTCATGTTCTCAGTTTGTCTCCATTTTGCTGTAAAAATAGCCAGGGTTGTCGATCGCGACGATTCATTTCAAATGTTCTGATTTTATCGGCATGCTGCAACGTCAGCCCGATTTCATCCAGCCCATTAAGCAGACAGTGCTTACGGAATGAATCAACTTCAAATCGGTGGATCTCGCCGGAAGGGGTCGTCACGGTTTGCGCATCCAGATTCACTTCCAGTCGATAACCGTCTGTCTCGAGTGTATCCCTGATCAGCCTATCAACGATGGAAGCTTCCGACACAATTGGCAATAGACCGATCTTGAAGCAGTTGTTATAAAAAATATCGGCGAAACTTGGCGCAATGATTACAGCAAAACCATAATCCTGCAAAGCCCAGGGAGCATGCTCTCTGCTGGATCCGCAACCAAAATTGTCGCGTGCGACCAGAATCCTGGCCCCTTGATAGCGCGGCTGGTTCAATATGAAATCGGGATTAAGCTGCCGTAATGAAATATCCTTCCCCGGCTCTCCATAATCGAGATAGCGCCACTCATCAAACAGGTTCTGGCCAAAACCTGAGCGTTTGATCGATTTCAGAAACTGCTTGGGAATAATCGCATCCGTATCCACGTTTGCGCGATCCAGCGGCGCAACTATTCCCTTGAACTGCTCAAATTTTTCCATTCTGTTTATTTTGCAGTTTTTTCAATGGCTTCACCGCCACGTTGAACATCCTTGCCAAATCCCTGTATGGTATTACAGGCAGTCAACTGTGCAACGATGGCCAACAATAGAAATAATGTGGACAGCGTTTTCATTATCGATCTCCTTTAAAAATAAAAAAACCTCACTTACCGAATAAAAGAACGCACATCAACGAAATGGCCAGCTATTGCAGCAGCGGCTGCCATGGCAGGGCTGACGAGATGTGTTCGCCCGCCGGGGCCTTGCCGGCCTTCAAAATTACGATTGGAAGTCGAGGCACAACGCTCTCCAGGTAACAATCTGTCATCATTCATGGCCAGGCACATCGAACATCCGGGTTCGCGCCATTCGAATCCCGCCGACAGAAAAATTTTATCCAGCCCCTCCTTCTCTGCCATCGATTTGACCAGACCGGAACCAGGGACCACCATAGCCAGCCTGATATTCGGGGCAATCCGTTTTCCTTTGACGATTTCTGCTGCTGCGCGCAGATCCTCTATGCGTGAATTGGTACAGGAACCAATGAAAACTTTATCCAGCGTTATTTCCTGAATGAGCATCTTCGGCTTCAGTCCCATATACCCGAGTGCATGTTCGACATCATGGCGTTTGGTCGGATCGCTGATATCCGCAGGATCGGGCACATACCCATCCACCGTGGTCACCATTTCTGGTGAGGTGCCCCAGGTTACCTGCGGTTTGATGTTGACTGCCTTCAATTCCACCATCCGATCGAACACCGCATCTTCATCACTTTTCAATGTACGCCAGTAAGCCACCGCCTGATCCCACAGCGCTCCCTGCGGAGCAAAGGGTCTCCCCTTGATATAATCGATCGTAACCTCATCCGCTCCAACCATACCTGCACGGGCACCCGCCTCGATCGCCATATTGCAGAGCGTCATCCGGCCTTCCATGGAAAGCGATCGTATCGCGCTGCCGGCAAATTCAATGGCATAACCCGTACCGCCGGCCGTACCTATTTCACCAATAACAGCCAGTGCAATATCTTTAGCCGTCACACCAGGTGGCAGATCCCCTTCGACCCTGACCAACATAGTTTTGGATTTCCGGGCCACCAGACATTGTGTCGCCAGAACATGTTCAACCTCGGATGTCCCGATACCAAATGCCAGACAAGCAAATGCCCCATGTGTACTGGTATGGGAATCTCCACACACCACGGTCATACCAGGCAGTGTCGCACCTTGCTCAGGCCCGATCACATGAACGATTCCCTGACGTTCATCGTTCATTCTGAATTCGGTAATCGCGAATTCCTCACAATTCTGATCCAGCGTTTCGACTTGTAAACGGGATACAGGATCGCTGATACCACTGCTTCGATCCGTCGTTGGAACATTATGATCGGCTACCGCCAGAATCGAGCCAGTCCGCCAGGGTTTGCGTCCGGCCAGCTTCAGGCTCTCAAAAGCCTGAGGGCTGGTAACTTCATGTACCAGATGGCGATCGATATACAGAATAACCATGCCATTCGGATCATCCGATTCCGCATGCACTACATGGTCACTCCAGAGTTTGTCATATAACGTTTTCATTTTGATCCAGATATGAGTACCAGCCGTATGCGCGCAATTATCCCATAAAGCCCATTTCAGTAACAGAATCTCTGTGCCGGCAGTGCAATGGCATACCCGGTGAAGAAGCTAAAAACATCATCTCGTCCAATGCAAAAATGCCCTTTTTATTCCGGGGTCGATCAACGCTAACTCAATAAACCACAAGACAAAAATGGATTTTGACCTTCGATAATTAACTGTTGACAGCAACTTTTATCAAATGTAGATTCCGCGACTTGTTTAACAAACAAGGAGGGGGAAAGTTTAAAATGATCTCAACAGTTTATGCCATCACACTCGTGGGTATCGGTTTGGTCATCGCAGTCTTTTATTTTGTGATTGCCAATTCGAAGGAAGCTGATCCGGATTATCCGTCAATCACAAAAAAATGGTACGGTGTACGCAGCAAATGGTTTCTTTTTCTGCTTGTATTAGGAATTACCGTCTCTGTGCTTTCAACGAATCCATTTCCAACACCCGATCAGAAAAAAGAATACTCGGGTGGTGACTATCAAAATGTCACTGTGGATAGCCATCAATGGTATTGGATAATGACACCTTCTACCGTAAAGGCAGGCCAACCGGTTGAATTTCAAGTGTCTTCTGCTGATGTCAACCATGGTTTCGGTATCTACGATGAAAAACTGACATTAGTTGCCCAAACTCAGGCGATGCCGGGTTACACCAATAAGCTTATTCATACGTTCGACAAACCCGGAAAATATAAAATTCTTTGTCTGGAATATTGTGGTCTGGCACATCACGCCATGATTAGCGAATTGACCGTTGAATAATTAGTACAACATTTAATACAGCTAAAAACGTATTGGAGGACACAATGAGTGCAACTGAAGTAAATGGAAAGATTGAGTATTCCGACCCGGAAAATCGGAATGCATTGATCGCCGTCAAATCCCATTTAATTGCGGGATTTTTAGTATTTTTATTAATGATGATTGCAGGCTTTACCATGCGTGCAGCGCAAGGTACCTGGTTGGAAATTGGCGCTGATCTGTTCTATCAGATTATGACTGTGCACGGTGTAGGCGTTGTGGGTGCGGCAATGATCACATCAACCGGTGTACAGTGGTATTTCCTGCGTCAGTACGTTCGTCTGAGCAACGGGATTTTCTGGACGAACTTCTTTATTTTTCTGACAGGTGTCGTACTGATCCTCGGCTCCATTTTCGTTGGTAAATATGGTGGTGCATGGACGTTCCTCTTCCCGCTACCCGCCATTTCAATGGGTGCCTGGTCGAATGGTGCAGCAGCACTGTTTCAAGCTGGTCTGCTTATCATCGGAGTCGGCTTCCTTATCCTCTATCTGGACTTTGGCCGTGCCATTCTGGCTCGCTACGGCAGTCTGGCTCGTGCACTGGGACTTACCCAGCTTTTCGGTAAAGAGCCAGTAGACTACAAACATCCAGCGGCAGTAGTTGCCAGCACAATGGTATTGATTGTCAATTTTATGGGTATCGCTGCAGGTGCCGTGGTACTGGTGATGGGATTGATCAATCTGTTCTATCCTGAATTCAAGCCAGATGCGCTGCTGATGAAAAACCTGATCTACTTCTTTGGTCACGTTGTCATCAATGCCACTATCTACGCATCAGTCATCGCTGTTTATGAACTCCTGCCACGCTACACTGGTCGTCCATGGAAAACCAATAAACCATTTTATGCAGCCTGGTTTGCGATTGTATTCATGGTAATGGGTGTCTATCCACACCACCTCATGATGGACTTCGCGATGCCGAATTGGGCACTCGTAGTAGGACAGGTGCTTTCTTTTGGCAGTGGTATTCCAGTGATGGTGGTTACTGGCTACGGTGCCCTGATGATCGTATACCGTTCAGGTATCAAATGGACCACTTCGGCCAAACTGCTGTTCTTATCCATGTTTGGCTGGTGGGCTGGTGTAATCCCTGCGATTCTGGATGCAATGGTTACGGTTAACCGTGCTTTCCACAACACACTGTGGGTACCTGGTCATTTCCATTTCTACCTGCTGCTGGGATTACTGCCGATGCTCATCGGCTTCGCCTACTTTCTGGCGGGTGAAGGTGACAGTAAAGAACAACCTAAAGCAACCGACAAACTTGGTTTCTATGCCTATCTGATCGGTGCATTCATGACATCCATGGTCTTCCTCGCCAGCGGTGCAAGCAGTATTCCTCGCCGCTGGGCAGCACACATGCCTGAATGGGTCAGTTTTGCTCAGGTAGGAACTGTTGCCGCTGCACTGGTTGTTCTGGGAATGTTGTTGTTCATCATTCGTGCACTGGTCAGTTTGCCAGGCGCCAGCAACCCTCGTTAAAACAGAAACACCGGCAATTTCTCCTGTATGAATGGAGAATTGCCGGAATCTGGCAAGGATAATCGATACCCCCTCACCATAGGAGGAAAAAGGAATGAGGACTTTCCTGGCAACACTTTTCGTAGCCATCTCAGGAACACTCATTCTTTGGATAAGTACCGATGGAGGGCGTGCTTTTACAGCTGAAGAAGCACGCCGCCTTGAAATTCGTGAAAATCCCCGTTCTGTACCCGACTGGCAACTGCAGAATCAGGATGCAGAAACCTTCACTTTTCAAGACTGGCATGGGCATCTCATTGTTGTAGATTTCATCTATACAAGTTGTCCCAGCGTATGTTTGATACTTAGCGGCAACCTCAAGAATCTGCAAAAAGATTTCTCTGACGAGGGAAAATCAGACAAGCTGCGCTTTCTCAGTATCACCTTCGATCCGGAAAAAGATACGCCCCAAAGACTGAAAGAACATTTAAGTCATTTTTCTGCTGATTTCAAAAACTGGGTAGCTGCCCGGCCAACCAGCCCGTCCCAGAAAGAAGCTATCCTCGATTTCTTTAAAGTGATCGTCATTCCTGATGAGTACGGTGGTTATACACACTCTGCCGGTTACCATATCATCAACCCGGATGGAAAACTGGTCGCTATTTTTGGAATGGAACAGATGGATGAACTACGCGCCTACCTGAATCAGGCATTGGAGGGGAAGGATAATGCGTCTGAAAATTAAACCGGAATGGCTGCTTCTGGCAGCATTCATCATACTTACCCTCCCCCCGATGCAGCGCTTTCTGGAACAGAGCATGGTAACGCACATGCTCGTTCAGCTCCCGGCACTGACAGTCATCGGATGGATATTCGGCAGAACACTGCCTGAAAGCTGGAGCAACAAAATAGCTCCATGGAACCGGTGGGGAATAACAGGCATGGCTCTCGCCATTGTGATCATGACCTACTGGATGCTGCCACGCGCACTGGATGCTGCTGTATCCGAATGGTACGTGGAGCTGGGAAAATTCATCACCGTCCCGGCGATGGGTATCGCACTGGGAGTAAGCTGGCCCCAGCTCAATCCAATTGCACAAGGCGTCCTGAAACTGGAATTCTGGGCTACTTTCATGCGTCTGGGGTGGCTCTATCTCGATCTGCCCGATCGTCTCTGCGCAAATTACCTCTTGAGTGATCAGCGTGTTCTAGGGCAGTTACTGCTGCTGATTGGAAGTGCCTGGGCAATCGCCTGGACGCTTCGAGTAATGTTTGGAACCAAAATCATCAATACCTGAAACTTGCAGTGATCCACCATCCGGCAGATCACTGCAATCTTTGCTTTATGCCCTGTGCGTGCGATACCACAAGGTTGAATTGAATATCACTGCTCCCAGCATATTGCCTATCGTGACGGGAATCTGATTCCACAACCACCACTGGGAAATCGTCACATCTGCACCCGACAGAATGCCAATCGGGAAAACAAACATATTAACCACCGCGTGCTCAAAACCAAGTGAGAAGAAGGTCGCAAGTGGTAACCACATTAACATGACCTTACCGGGCACACTGCGCGATCCCTTGGCAAAAACCGGAGCAAGACTCACCAGCCAATTACACAGTATTCCCATACCAATGGCTGCAAACCAGCCGTTCACCCCATACCCTGCATAGGAAGCCTTTTTTTCTGCAAGATGCGCCAGTGTGGTAAGAACCCCTGGAGGTTCGACTGCTCCTCCTTTGGTCAGTGAGAACCAAAGCAGGTACGCAAAGAAAACACCACCAATCAGATTGGCGACAAACGTCCAGGACCAGTTGCGTATCACACTCCCCAATCCAAATCTGCCGGCAAAGAGTCCCATCGGCATCACTGAAAAACTACCTGTCGCCATCTCCAGACCCAGTATCGACAACATCACGTACCCTGCCGGGAAAAGCAGGCCGGCTGCTGCCGTTGGCCAGCCTTGTGAAACCAACAACGCGCACAATGCCGTGGCATAGGCCAGAAAAGGAGTACATAAGAACCCCCTTATCAGAATCTGGCCAACTTTGAATTTTTTCTTTTTCGTTGCGTCTTCGACAAGATCATGTCCCATCTGTATAGGTGAGACACTGTCAATGACTGCAGTTGGCTCATTGCTCACTTTGACCGGAGCACTGGCTACAGAACCACCCGTTGACATAGTCTCTGCAGCAATGCTGGATTGGATGACTCGTTCATTCAGAATGATCGATGGTTGTTCAGATTCTTTCATATTTTTGAGATGAGTTAATTGAGGGAATTGATGATGGTCAAGTCGTGCACAAAAACTGCACGGCGGGCGGAATTTTGCCATATCCCGGAAGGGCCGGCAAGAAAATAGTTCTGCTTATTTAGCAGGTTACGATCATTTACAACGATGCTCATCAGGGTATCGATTCATACATACCCTGCCGGATTGTTCTTCTGCCAGCGCCAGTGATCCCTGCACATCACAGCAAGATCGCGTTGTGCTTTCCACCTCAGCAGCTTCTCAGCAAGTGCAGGGTTTGCGTAGCAGGCAGCTACATCACCGGATCGTCTGGATGCAAGCCGATAATCTATCTGCCGGCTACTGGCCTCCTCAAAGGCCTTGATCACGTCCAGAACACTGTAGCCAATGCCTGTACCCAGATTGATTGCCATACATTGCGGCACGGTAAGGTAATCCAGTGCACCGAGATGCCCCAGCGCAAGATCCACGACGTGAATATAATCTCGCACACCGGTTCCATCATGCGTCGGGTAATCACCCCCCCATACATTCAGATATTCACGCCGCCCCACGGCAACCTGCGCAACGAAAGGCATCAGATTATTGGGGATACCCTGCGGATCTTCACCAATCAGACCGCTATCATGCGCCCCGACAGGATTGAAATAACGCAGAATGGCGATACGAAATCGAGGATCAGCCCGATACACATCGCGCAGCATCTCCTCGATGATGAGTTTGCTGCGGCCATACGGATTGGTAGCGGACAGTGGATGATCTTCCGTCAGAGGCAGACGCTGCGGCTCACCGTAAACCGTCGCCGAGGAACTGAAAACCAGTGTATGGACACCACAGTTTTGCATTGCTGCCAGCAGCCGGTGAGTACCAATGACGTTATTGTCATAATATTCGAGCGGCTTTTCGATCGATTCTCCTACTGCCTTGAGCCCGGCAAAGTGAATCACAGCCTCACATCCGTAATCTTTCAACGCTTTTTCTATCGCAACCTGATTACGTATATCGCCTGTGACGATAGTGATTTTCTTACTGGTGATCTGTTCGATACGGCGCAATGCCTCTGGATGACTGTTACAGAAATTATCGAATATCACTACTTCATACCCGGCCGTCAATAATTCGACACAGGTATGAGAACCAATGTAACCGGCACCGCCGGTAACGAGAACGTTCATATCAATCTCTCACTTTCAGATCAGATTCAGCAGACAACTGCGCCTGCTGCACCGGAAAAATAAATCGCATCAGGCGAATACTTCCACCTCATTGAATGGCTTGCCCTGAGTATCTTTGGCTGAAAGAACAGGCGCAATCCCAAGTGGCCACTGGATATTGAGCACTGGATCATTCCAGAGCAGACAACGCTCATGGGCAGGCGCATAGTAATCCGTCGTCTTATAAAGAAACTCTGCGGTATCACTCAGTACGACAAAGCCATGGGCGAATCCTTCAGGTATCCAGAGCTGATGTTTGTTTTCTGCAGAAAGAACCTGGCCCACCCATCGGCCAAAGGTCGGGCTGCTTTTGCGCAAATCGACTGCCACATCGAAAACTTCACCCTGCACCACCCGCACCAGTTTTCCCTGCGGTTGCTGTATCTGGTAGTGAAGACCGCGCAGAACATTCTTCACGCTACGACTGTGATTATCCTGCACAAAATTGATTTTCCTGCCGACAGTTTCTTCAAACCGGGCCTGGTTGAAACTTTCAAAAAAGAAGCCGCGTTCATCGCCAAATACCTTGGGTTCGATGAGTACGACTTCCGGAATAGCAAAAGAGGTTACCTTCATCAGAACACGTTTTCCCTGAGTATTTTCAGCAGATACTGGCCATAACCATTTTTAGCCAGTAATTGGGCCAGCACTTCCAGCCGGGCTGCATCTATCCATCCTTGCCGGTAGGCAATTTCTTCCGGACAGGCAACTTTCAGGCCCTGCCGATTTTCCAGGGTAGCAATGAACTGACTGGCATCGAGCAGGGTTGCATGCGTACCGGTATCCAGCCAGGCGTAGCCGCGCCCCATGATTTCCACGCTGAGGTTGCCCTGTTCGAGATAACAACGATTGAGATCGGTGATTTCCAGTTCACCGCGCGCAGAGGGTTTAAGTGCTTTGGCATGATCGACGACCTGCGTATCATAAAAATACAGCCCGGTCACCGCATAACTAGATCTTGGTTGTATCGGTTTTTCTTCCAGTGACAATACCTTGCCCTGTGCATTGAACTCGACTACACCATAGCGCTCCGGATCATGCACATGATAAGCGAATACGCTGGCTCCTTCGGTGCGCATCATGGCATGAGTCAGCAAACGCTGGAGATCATGGCCGTAGAAAATGTTATCTCCCAGCACCAGTGCAGAAGGATGGTTACCAATGAAATCCTCGCCAATCAGAAAAGCCTGTGCGAGGCCGTCGGGTGAAGGTTGCACGGCATATTGCAGATTCAGCCCCCATTGTTCTCCGTCACCCAGCAGTTGCTGAAAACGAGGGGTGTCCTGCGGCGTGCTGATGATGAGAATATCGCGTATGCCTGCCAGCATCAGGGTGCTGAGCGGATAATAAATCATGGGTTTGTCGAATACCGGCAACAGCTGCTTGCTCAGTGCAAGCGTCGCCGGATGCAGCCGGGTACCGGACCCTCCCGCAAGGATGAGGCCTCTGCGTGTCATGTATTTATTCCTTGAATATTTTTCGGATACGTAATCCAGGATATTCCTGCTGATGAAATAACGGTACTCAGCCAGCAAAACCGGAAGAACCTGGAAATATACGGATTCTTGCAGATAGGATCAATTCACGAAAGACTGGCTGCTATACTACGACTGCTTGCTGCCAGCACACGGATTCAGATAAATTGACAGATCCAAAGCCAGCCGAATCACCGGACAGTCTACCTGTTTTACCGGGATCGCTTAACGGCAGATAAAACCCATTTTCTCGGTAATACTGTTCACATGACAACGATCGGTTTCATCGGCCTGGGTATCATGGGAAAACCCATGGCCGGCCATCTCATCCGGGGAGGATACCCGGTTTATCTCAACTCACGCAGTGGCATACCTGCTGAGCTGACAGTGCCGGGTGGGCTGGCCTGCCCCACCCCCAGGGCTGTGGCTGAACAAGCGGATATCATCATCCTGATGTTGCCGGATACGCCTGATGTTGAAAAGGTGCTGTTTGCCGAAAACGGAGTGGCACAAGGGCTGTCTGCGAACCCGCCTCGGTCGAAAATCATCATCGACATGAGCACGATTTCCCCGATCAGAACCCGGGATTTCGTTACACGAATCAGGCAGCTCGGCCACGAGTACGCGGATGCCCCGGTATCAGGTGGAGATATTGGTGCACAGAATGCCACCCTCACGATCATGGTCGGGGCAACCGAGGCAGTTTTTGCGGAAATCGAGCCGATACTGGCGTTGATGGGCAAAACTGTCACGCGAATCGGTGATCCGGGCACTGGCCAGGTCTGCAAGGCAGCCAACCAGATCATCACGGCCCTGACACTTGAGGCTGTGGCTGAAGCCCTGGTATTGGCTTCCAGAGCCGGAGCTGATCCCAATAAAGTCAGACAGGCCCTGCTGGGAGGGTTTGCCGCCTCGCGCATCCTGGAAGTACATGGAGAACGCATGATCAAACATGCCTTCACTCCCGGTTTCCGGGTCGATCTGCACCGGAAGGATCTCGGCATCGCACTGGATTGCGCCACGGAACTGGGCGTCAGCCTGCCAGGCACTGCACTGGTTCAATCGCTCTATAATGCCAGCATTGCGCAAGGAGATGCGCAACAGGACAGTTCAGCCATCGTGCGCATCCTCGAACAACTGGCCGGACATACCCTCGATACCTCCACTGAATCTGCCCATGAACACTAACCAGCTGATCGAAGCCTTCCGCAAATTTCTGCCTGCGGAAGCTATATTGCACGAGGCAGAGGATTTGAGACCGTATGAATGCGACGCCCTGTCCGCCTACCGGCAGCTACCAATGATCGTCGTGCTGCCGCGAACCGAGGCTGAAATTGCCGCTATCCTGCAAACCTGCCAGGCCGAACGTATTCCGGTGGTAGCACGTGGATCCGGCACCGGTTTGTCCGGGGGCGCACTCCCTCACGCAGAAGGTGTTTTACTGTCATTAGCCAGATTGAACCGTATTCTGGAAATCGATCCTGCAGCCGGTACTGCGCGTGTGCAGCCCGGTGTCCGTAACCTGGCCATCAGCGAAGCGGCTGCATATTATGGAATGTATTACGCGCCTGACCCTTCTTCCCAGATCGCCTGCAGTATCGGCGGAAACGTGGCAGAAAATTCAGGAGGCGTGCACTGTCTCAAATACGGACTGACCGTCCACAATATCTTGCGGCTGCGTGTATTGACGATCGAAGGAGATCTGCTGGAAATCGGTGCAGATGCACTCGACAGTCCCGGTTTCGATCTGCTCGCACTGATGACAGGCAGTGAAGGCATGCTGGGGATCGTCACCGAGATTACGGTCAGACTGCTGCCCAAACCGGAAACGGTAAAACTGGTCATGGCGGTGTTCGACGATGTCAGAAAAGCTGGAGAAGCCGTCGCCAGCGTCATTCAGGCTGGTATCATTCCAGCCGGTATGGAGATGATGGACAAGATCACCATTCACGCCGTCGAAGATTTCGTGCATGCGGGTTACGACCTCGAAGGAGCGGCAATTCTGCTGTGTGAATCAGATGGTACGGCGGAAGAAGTCGCTGATGAAATCGAGCGGATACGCACCATTCTGCAGGCAAGCGGGGCTACCCGGATCAGCCTTGCGCAGGATGAAGCCGAACGGCAGCGCTTCTGGGCCGGACGAAAAGCAGCCTTCCCCGCAGCAGGCCGAGTTTCACCGGATTACTACTGTATGGACGGCACCATTCCACGCAAGCATCTGGCACACGTGCTGGAACAAATCGAACAGCTCTCGGCAGAATATGGCCTGCGCTGCATGAATGTATTTCATGCGGGAGATGGCAATTTACACCCCCTGATTCTGTACGATGCCAACCAGCCGGGTGAACTGCAAAAGGCAGAAGCATTCGGGGCGCGAATACTGGAGATCTGCATCGAAGCAGGCGGATCGCTGACCGGCGAACACGGCGTGGGAATCGAAAAACTCAACCAGATGTGCCTGCAATTCAATGATACCGAGCGCAACCGGTTCCATGCGATCAAAGCAGCATTCGATCCGCAATCACTGCTCAATCCAGGCAAAGCGATTCCCGAGCTGCACCGCTGTGCCGAATTCGGTGCCATGCACATACACCGGGGAGCTGAAAAATTCCCGGAAATACCCAGATTCTAATTTTTTGTCATGCAAACCCTTCCCGATCATTTCATCGACACTATCAACGCGGCAATCGAAAATAAACAGCCGCTGCGCATCCGCGGTGGCGGCAGCAAGGATTTTTACGGCAATCCGCAGGCTTTACAGCATTCTTCCATACTCGATACGTCCACCTGGCAGGGAGTCGTCGATTATGAGCCGAGCGAACTGGTGATCACCGCTCGCTCCGGAACACCACTGGCTGAGCTGGAAAAGCTGTTGCACGATCACAGCCAGATGCTGGCTTTCGAGCCTCCTCATTTCAGCACGGCTGCCACACTGGGTGGGTGTGTGGCAGCCGGATTGTCCGGCCCCAGACGCGCTTATACCGGTGCGGTGCGTGACTATGTATTAGGTACCAAACTGCTGGATGGCCAGGGAAGTACCCTGTCTTTTGGCGGGCGGGTGATGAAGAATGTTGCCGGCTATGATGTGTCCCGTCTCATGACAGGTGCAATGGGTACACTGGGCGTATTGCTCGAAATATCGCTTAAAGTGCTTCCCAAACCGGCAGTAGAACGCACCCTTCGCTTCCAGGCCAGCACACCCGAAGCCATGACAATCATGCGCCGCTGCACAGCTGAGCCACTGCCGGTTTCTGCCACCTGTTTTCATAATGATCAGCTTTACGTCCGGCTTTCCGGCGCCGAATCTGCCGTGCAAACCGCACATGCCAGACTGGGGGGGGATGAAATCAAAGACAAGGATGATTTCTGGGAATCGATCAGAGATCATACTCACCCGTTTTTCCAGGAAGGAAAATCCGCCGAAAAATCACTGTGGCGCCTGTCGATCAAGCCGACCACTCCCCCACTTTCACTGCCGGGTAAACAGCTGATCGAATGGGGCGGTGCACTGCGCTGGTTCATCACAGATGAAGATATCGATGCTGCCGTAATCCGTAAACACGCTGCGGATGCCGGTGGTCACGCCACCCTGTTTCACGGCAATAAAACAGCGATTCCTGTGTTTCACCCGCTTTCCCCTGCTCTGCTGAAAATCCACCGACGTCTGAAACAGCAGTTCGATCCAGCAGGTATCCTCAATCCACAACGACTGTATACCGAGTTTTGAGCCATGCAAACCCGTTTGACTGATCTGATCAAAGACACGCCGGAAGGACAAGAAGCCGATGCCATTCTGCGCAGTTGTGTGCATTGCGGTTTCTGTCTCGCTACCTGCCCCACCTATCAGCTGCTGGGAAACGAGCTGGACAGCCCGCGCGGGCGAATTTATCTGATCAAGCAGATGCTGGAAGGCCAGGAAGTCACTGAAAAAACCCAGCTGCATCTCGATCGCTGCCTGACCTGCCGCGCCTGTGAAACCACCTGTCCATCCGGTGTACAGTACGGGCATCTGCTCGACATCGGCCGCGGTATGGTCGAACAGCAAATTCAACGCACCCCTTATGCCACCTTCAAGCGTTATGCCCTGCGCAAATTGCTGCCCAACCGCACCCTTTTCAGCACTCTCATGGGCGTTGCCCGTATGGGTCGGCCACTACTCCCTGCCCGCCTGAAAAAGACGATATTCCCGAAACCGGTAACCGCACGCAGCCCCTCCGGCAAAACCCACACGCGCTCCATGCTGATACTCGCCGGCTGCGTACAACCAGCGCTGACGCCCAACACCAACCATGCCACCACACGTGTGCTGGATCGGCTCGGTATTGCAGTGATGGCTGCAGAACAAGCTGGCTGCTGCGGCGCACTTGCCTACCATCTCAATGCACAGGAAGAAGGGTTGAACGCCATGCGCCGCAATATCGATGCATGGTGGCCTTTTGTCACGCGATCCGAGAATCCGGTTGAGGCCATTATCGTCACGGCCAGCGGCTGCGGTGTCACTGTCAAGGATTACGGACACCTGCTGCAACACGATCCGGATTATGCCGAAAAAGCTGCAAAGATCTCCAGCCTGACCCGGGATATCAGCGAAATCATCACGGCCGAAGCTTCCACACTGATCCCGCTACTGGAAGCAGAAAAAGCGACATCGAAATCCTCATCTCCACGCAATCTTGCCTTTCACGCCCCCTGCACCTTGCAGCATGGCATGAAGCTGAAAGGAAAAGTCGAACCGGTTCTGCAAGCGGCAGGCTTCAACCTGACCAAAGTTGCTGATCCCCACCTCTGTTGCGGTTCAGCAGGCACCTATTCCATCCTGCAACCCAAACTTTCCCGCCAGTTGCGCGACAATAAAATCGCTGCATTAACCATGGAGAACCCTGATCTGGTAGTTACCGCCAATATCGGCTGCCAGATGCACCTGCAAGGCGGCACTTCGCTGCCTGTGCGCCACTGGATTGAACTGCTGGATGAAACCCTGACCGGGTAACTGCTGAAATAAAAATCAGGCTGATCACCTATCCGCGCGGCCGTATCGCCGACAGGGGGATCTGATTCAGTTCCGCTGTGGCCTCGCGCCAGGCCGGATAATGCTGATCCATTAACCCGACAAACCGTTTGTTATGCGATGGTTCGATCAGGTGAGCCAACTCATGCACCACAACATATTCCAGCAGATCCTGCGGTTTTCTCACCAGATCGGTATTCAACCGGATATGGCGACGCCTCGTATTGCAGCTACCCCAGCGGGTTTTCATCTGCTGCAGAAAATAAGCAGAGACACTCACACCCAGTCGCTCCTGCCATTTTCCGATCAGATCAGGCACCACGGCATGCAGCAGGGATTTATGCCAGGCGTGCATCACAGCAGCACGTTTGAACAGATCGCTACCAGGGCGCACCTGCAGGGTGATGGTCTGCTGATCCATCAGCACACACGGCCCGGCTGGTTTCTCCACCACCTGCAGCACGTAATGACGCCCCCATACGGTATGACTTTCCCCACCGATAAACTGCCGAGGGGCTTCCCTGATCTGCGCTTGCAGTTTTGCCTGCTGCTTGTGAATCCAGTCCAGTTTTGCAGTGACAAACGCACGCACCACTTCCAGCCGGGTACCGGTTGGTGCCACCAGTGTCACCCGGCCATCCGGTGGATGCACCCGCAGGTAAACATGCTTCACTGCCCTGCGTTGCATGAAAATCGTAAGATTTTCCAGCCTGATCTGTTCGCTCATCAATCAGTCTGTTCTTCCGATCCGGAATGATCAGGCGGCCAGGGCAGATCATTTTCCTGTGCCAGTGCCCTGCCCCACGCTTCCAGCTTGTTCAGAATTTCCTGTTGTGCCTGCTGCGGACAGTCGGCTCGCAGTTGCAGAAGTTTCTGGTGATATTCATTCAATGTCAGGCTACCGTTGATGGCATTTTCACCAAGCTGTCTGCGGCAATGCATTTGCCAATGGTGTTCTTCCTGAACCGATAAGGTATCTGAAAAGTTGCGGGCACGATAACGGAACAATAGCTCGATATACCGTTCATCCTGAAATTTTCCGGCCAGGTCAGCCAGTTTCCCTGGTTCTGCATCACGCACCAGCGGGAACAGATTGCGATCGTGATCACTGGCAAAACCATCGTACAACGCCAGATCGGCATCGTTTTCTGCAAATACTTTATTGCCGGAATACGCCTGTTTGATTCGCTGCATGAAATCCGGATGCTGCAGTAACAGTTGCCAGTGTTGCTGACATTGTTCGACATTCAGTCCGATTCGATTTGCGGCTTCATCATTCAGAACTTTTTGTGGCGCCAGTGCCGGACATTTGTTCAGCCTGACCGCTTTGACTGGCAGGCGCTGCTGTCCTTCTGCCAGCTCTTCTTTCGGTGTAAAAAGACGTTCCGCCAGTGCATCGATATCCAGCAGGACAAATTCAGCGGGATCATGCCGCAAGTCATAAACCAGAACACTGTTGGCATTACCGGTTTCAGGCAGCAGTGGCATGACCAGCGTAGTACAGCCATATTCGGAGGAGTACATACGGGAAGTATGCAAAACCGGGGCGTGGGTTTTCATATCCAGCAAATTGCCAGCTGCACGTTTATCGCGTAAACGAAACAGCCAGTCGTACAGGCGCGGTTGCTGTGCACGCAGCAGGCGGGCCAGCGCAATCGTAGCCCGGACATCGGATAACGCATCATGCGCACTGTCATGTACCAATCCATTGGCTGTGGTGATGTCCTCCAGCCGAAAACTGGGTTTCCCTTCCCCGTTGATCGGCCAGTTGATGCCTTCCGGACGCAGAGCAAAAGTCATACGGGCAAGATCGATCACATCCCAGCGCGAATTGCCAGATTGCCATTCACGCGCGTAGGGGTCATAAAAATTGCGGTACAGCGTAAACCGGGTGACTTCATCATCGAATCGCAACGTGTTATAGCCCACTCCGCAAGTACCCGGTTGCGCCAACTGTGCATGAATCAGTGCGATGAATTCCGGCTCCGGTAGCCCCCGGGCTTCTGCCATTTGTGGCGTAATGCCGGTAAGCAGACAGGCTTCCGGGTGAGGCAACCGGTCGCGCGCCGGCTGGCAATAGATCACCAGCGGGTCACCGATTTCATTGAGCGCTTCGTCCGTCCTCAACCCGGCAAACTGAAATGGCCGATCCCAGCGTGGCGTTGCCCCGGAAGTTTCATAATCATGCCAGTAAAGCGTTGAGTTACCTGTCTGCATTGTAGTAGTCAGTTTCTCAAGGTTATGCAGCCAGGTAATCTTTCACTGTTATCGCTATATCGGGAAATGCGGTGATCAGTTTTCTATCAGCCGTGATGAGTTTGGAGTTAAGCGATTTAGCAGTCGATATGAATTCGCAATCATATGCAGAGCAGCCTGCTTAAGGTGCTCATAAATATCCTCAGGTATGTTTTTAACAGTCAAAGAAGCCATCATTTCCACCAGAATAGTTTCTATCGGTTGCATTATGGTTTCGCTGAAAACAGCATGTCAATGCGATTCTCAGGGATCCTCTGAAAATCATTGACGAGGCAGTCAGCCAAGGCAAAAACAGATAAAAAGCGCAGTTTACAAGTACTAAACAACCACCGGCTAAAGCCTGTTCCTGTCCTATCCTCACACAACGTCGCGCCATCTCTTACACAGCGCACTACTCAATCAAATCAGGTGTAATACCACATCTCGAAGGTTCGCAATCTGTATAGAAGCCGAAAGCTGTCACGAAACTGCTCCATGTACGATAGATCGGACTCAATCTGCAAACGGGATCTTTTATGTCAATGCAATCCAGATCCTCTCTCATGACAATGGCCCTGCCAGCCATCTTTTTCCTGACTGCCTGCAGTGGTTCCCAACCGGAAGCAGCACCAGACAAGCCCGCCAAGGTAGAACCGATCGGCCATGAAACCAATCTCCTCAAGCTCACCCTGTCAACACAAGCCATCCAGCGTCTCGGTATCGAGACTGCACCCGCCAGCGACAGTAAAAATACAAATAACATAATGCTGCACGGCGAAGTCATCATTCCTCCGGCAGGTGGCGGGGTCCCGGTAACATCAGCGAGCGATCTTGCCACGCTCGCATCAAACCAGGCCCGCGCCGATGGTGACGTGATGCGGACCCGCGCGGAACTCGATATCGCGCTCAAGAATGCAGCGCGTGCCGAAGCGCTCATGCGCGAGGAAGCGGGCAGCATGCGGCTGCGTGACGAAGCACTGGCTACGGTTGCGGTAGCACGCGCAAACCTGCGCGTCGCCCAGACCCAGCGGGCGCAATATGGACCGCCGATCACCGCAATGAACCGGACAAGCCAGGTGTGGATCCGCGTGCCGGTTCCGGCCGGGGATGTGTCACGCATCATCCGCTCGGCACCCGCCCAGATAGCGGCACTCGGCGATGGGAGTACGCGTCGGTCGGCACGGCCGGTCGACGGCCCGCCTTCCGCCAATGCAGCTGCGGCCACGGTCGACCTCTACTACGCGCTCGGCAATGCCGGTACCTCGTTCCGAATCGGGCAGCGCATTGCGGTGGAACTTCCCGCGCAGGGGCAGACCAGCGGCCTTACCATTCCATCGTCATCTATCCTGCGCGACATCTACGGCGGTGAATGGGTCTATGTCTCGACCGGCAAACGCAGCTTCGAGCGCAGACGCGTCGAGATCGCTTCGGTGCAGAACGGCCAGGCTCTTCTCGCGCGGGGCCTCAAACCTGGAATGGAGGTCGTTACCGCCGGTGCCGCGGAATTGTTCGGCACTGAATTCGGCATAAAATAAGACACGCTCGATGCTGAACTGGCTTGTCACCAACGCCCTGCAGCAGCGCGTCCTCGTGCTGGCGCTTGCTATCGTCATGGTCTTCGTCGGGATCAATACGACGCGCAGCGTCCCGCTTGACGTCTTCCCCGAATTTGCCCCGCCGATGGTCGAAATCCAGACTGAGGCGCCCGGTTTGTCGACCGAAGAGGTCGAGAGCCTCGTCACTATCCCGATCGAGATGGTGGTCAATGGCGTGCCGGGACTCAAGACACTACGCTCGAAATCAGTACTGGGTCTATCCTCCGTCGTGATGATCTTCGCTGAAGGCACTGACGTGATCCGAGCCCGACAGCTTGTTCAGGAGCGCGTCGCGGTGGTCACGCCGCGCCTGCCGACCAATATCCGTCCACCCATCATGCTGCCGCCCTTGTCTGCGACGAGCCGGGCCATGAAGATCGGCCTGTCGTCGGATACGCTCGACCAGATAGCGCTGTCGGATGCGGTGCGCTGGACGATCAAACCCAAGCTGATGGCCGTGCCCGGCGTCGCCAATGTTGCGGTCTGGGGCCAGCGCGATCGCCAGCTTCAGGTACTCGTCGACCCCGCCCGCCTTCGTGCCTCCGGAGTAACGCTGGCCGAAGTCCAGCGCGCGACCGGTGACGCTGCCGTATCCCTGGGTGGTGGTTTCGTGGATACACCGAACCAGCGCCTTGCGGTGCGCCACCTTTCTCCGCTCGAAACGCCGGAAGATCTCGCCCGTACCGTGGTCAAGCTTGCCAACGGGGCGCCGATCAGGCTGGGCGATGTCGCGACTGTGAGGGAAGGCCATGCCGCGCCGATCGGTAATGCGATCATCAATGACAAACCCGGCATTCTGCTGATCGTCGAAAAGCAGCAGGGTGGAAACACCCTGGACGTCACCCGCGGTGTCGAAAAGGCGCTCACGGAACTCAAGCCCGGCCTAACCGGCATCGCAGTCGACAGCACGATCTTCCGCCCGGCCACCTTCATTGAAAAATCGCTCGGCAACCTCACCGAAGCAATGGCGATCGGCTGCGCGCTGGTCACAATGGTGCTGATCCTTTTCACCAGGGACTGGCGCTCAGCGACGATCAGCCTCACGGCCATCCCGCTGTCACTGCTGGGCGCCGCGCTGATGCTGAGCTGGTGGAATATCAGCATCAATACCATGGTCATCGCCGGGCTGGTGATCGCGCTCGGCGAAATTGTGGATGATGCGATCATCGACGTCGAGAATATCGGCCGACGATTGCGACTCAACGCCGCGCTCGATGAACCCAGATCGGCGCTCAACGTCGTTCTTGCGGCCTCGCTCGAAGTCCGCAGTGCGGTGGTATTCGCAAGCCTGATCGTCATGCTGGTATTCCTGCCGATCTTCTTTCTTGAGGGCATATCCGGCACCTTCTTCCGCCCGCTCGCCACGGCCTATGTACTGGCGATCGGCAGTTCACTTCTCGTCGCGCTGACGGTAACGCCAGCACTCTGCCTTCTGTTGATGCCGCGTGATGGCATCCGGCACGCAGACACGAGCTTCGTGCGCTTTCTCAAGGCACGATACCGCCCTGTCCTGCCGCGCCTCATCGAACGGCCAAAACTCGCTGTGATGACGATTGTGGTCGGCCTGACGGTCACCGGCATCGGTTATCTGAGTTTCAAGGACCAGTTCCTGCCAGATTTCCGCGAAACTGACTTCCTGATGCACTTCGTCGAAAAGCCTGGCACCTCGATCGAAGCGATGGATCGGGTGACGATTCGCGCCAGCAAGGAACTGCGGGCCATTCCAGGAGTGCGCAATTTCGGGGCGCATATCGGTCGCGCCGAGGCAGGCGATGAAGTCTATGGCCCCAACTTCACCGAGCTCTGGATCAGTCTCGACGACAGCGCAGACTATGATGCGAGCGTCGCGAAGATACAGAAGGTGATCGACGGCTATCCTGGCCTCCAGCGCGATGTACTCACCTATCTGCGCGAGCGGATCAAGGAAGTCCTGACGGGAGCAGGAGCCACAATCGTGGTGCGCGTTTACGGGCCAGAGATCGATCAGCTCCGCACGATGGCCGAGCAGGTGAAGATGGCGATCGCCAATGTGCCCGGCGTCACTGATCTCAAGGTCGAGATGCAAAGCCTCATCCCCCAGATCCAGATCAAACCCAAACCTGAAGCTCTTGCCGCTTATGGGCTGACCACAGGTGAAGTTCGCCGGGCTGCGGCAACGCTGATCCAGAGCGTAAAAGTCGGCGAGATTTATCGCGACCAGCGCAGCCTCGACGTCACGGTCTGGGGAACCGAGGAGGTACGCGGCGACCTTCATGCGCTGCGCAACCTGATGATCGAGGCACCGGCTGCGGGCGCAACAGTACAAGGAGCCGCTACCGGCGGTGCGCAGATCCGGCTCGGCGAGGTCACGGATATCCGCATCATGCCCGCAGCCAACGAGATCAAGCGCGAGAACGGCTCGCGGCGCATCGATATCACGATGAACATTTCCGGTTCCGATCTCGGCGCGGTGGCGACAGCTGTCGAAACCCGCGTACGCCAAATGAAGTTCGCCAGCGGCTATTACCCCGAATTTCTTGGTGAATATGCCGCACTCCAGCAATCGCAGCGCCAGCTTCTGACGCTCGGACTGCTGTGTCTTGCGGGTATCCTGCTGTTAGTCTGGCTCGAATTCCGCTCGCTGCGCCTCACAGGGCTGATCGCACTCAGCCTGCCTTTTGCGCTGGTCGGTGGTGTAATCACGGTTGCGCTTTCGGGCGGCGTCATATCGCTTGGCGCGCTGGTCGGATTCGTGACCGTCCTCGGCATTACTGCCCGCAACGCCATCATGATGATCAGCCATTTCCGCCATCTGGAAGAAAAGGAAGGCGAAATGTTCGGACGCGCACTGGTCTTGCGTGGCGCCGAGGAACGGCTGATCCCGATCCTGATGACCGTATCCTGCGCCGCACTTGCGCTGCTGCCGCTGGTCGTGCGCGGCGATGCGCCGGGCTACGAGATCGAACATCCGATGGCGCTGGTGATCCTGGGCGGCCTGATCAGCTCAACCGCCCTCAACCTGCTGCTGATGCCCGCCCTTTATCTGCGCTTCGCCAGGGGATCTCAAATACCTCCGCAACCCGAAGCTCCAGCCGCCACGGTGACCGCATGATCAGGATATCCTTATTCAGCCTGGTTGCCCTCACCTCGCTCGTGGCTTGCGGCACCACCAGCGAAGTGCGTACGCCATCCTCTCTTCCCGCGGCTCAGATGGAGTTTATCGAAGCGCGCACACCGGGTGTAGTAACCACGGCGCTGCCGGCCCAATGGTGGCATCTCTTTGATGACACTGAGCTCGACGCCCATGTCGAACGGGCGCTCACCGCCAACGCCGATCTGCATATTGCCATCGCCAATCTCGAAACAGCCCGCGCGATGGTCCGACAGGCCGACGCAATCCGACTGCCGGCAACTGTCATCGAGAGTGGTGCGGGCCCTGATCAGGCGGACAAGCAACCCAGTACCTCGTCGATTCCAAAGACGAGCTACGAACTGGGGGCAACGGTTGCCTATGAAATCGACCTGTTCGGGCGATTGAGCAGCGGTGTCCGTGCCGCTCGTGC
>WBZY01000286.1_pt1 | contig 41434 bp, 33 predicted proteins | sample 5204191 | NCBI WGS metagenome assembly WBZY01 (sample SAMN12344363, study PRJNA552823) | activated sludge metagenome | biome: Activated sludge suspended growth; feature: Anammox Sidestream; material: Wastewater; isolation source: activated sludge from anammox sidestream of wastewater treatment...
CCATCCGAGGGCAAGTCCCCGATTTTAATTTGGAGATCTCCACAGGCGACATATCCACAAGCGACATCGAAACGTTGATGCGCGAGTTGAACCTGCGCGACACAACCCCGACGACGTTGAACGCGTTGTACGGTTCGTTCAAGAGCGAATGGTTTGCGCGCTTCAAAGCGATGAACCGCAAGGAAATCGAAATCGAGGATGACAAAGGAAAGATGAAGAAGGTTCCGCATCCCGATAGCGTGGCGGCGTGGGCGAATGAAAACGGCGTGAATGTGATGGCGGCGGAGGCGCTATATGAAAAACTGAGCCGCTTGTTCGATAAGCCGTATATCGTCGAGAAGCCCGCCGCAGACAGCGTGAAGGAGATCATCGCCTCGCTGGAGAACGGTCAGCATGTGGTGTTGTCGTTCGGCGAACACGAAAGCGATCTGGATTATCTGCTCGTGTCGAATTTGTTGACGCGCAAGATTCGCAACGCGTGGGAGCATAAGACCAACGCGTTCCGCACGCATGGCAAAGAGGAGCCGCGCCAGTTGATCATCGTCGTTGAGGAGGCGCACAAGTTGTTGAACCGCGAGATGGCGGCGCAGACGACCTTCGCCACCATCGCCCGCGAACTCCGCAAGTATTACGTGACGCTGTTAATCGTGGACCAGCGCCCGTCGCAAATTTATGACGAGGTCATGTCGCAGTTGGGGACGCGCATCTCAGGCTGGCTCGGCGACGAGGACGATATCCACGCCGTGCTCTCGGGTCTCGCGGGACGGGAGGCTTTGCGCGGCATGTTGGCGCGACTCCAACCGAAGGAGGAAGTTCTCCTGCTTGGTTGGGGTGTGCCGATGCCGTTGCCTGTGCGATCACGCAGGTATGACGATGAGTTTTGGAAGGAGTTGCTCGGAGGGAAGGAGAAACGCAGTAAAGAACAGAACCTGAAAGACCTCGGGTTTTAACATGAACAAGGAGCAGAGTATGCCTGTCCCGCTGAAAGCGGGGAAGGAGCTGGGGTTCTAGAAAATACCATGAAAATCGAAACCTCTGTGTTCGATTTTCATGGTATCATGCAAGTGTGATAGAACGAAGTTCTCTTCTTTCCAGAATAAAAATTGCTCTTGGGCGCAGTCGGGTTGTAGCGCTCATCGGACCCCGCCAAAGCGGAAAAACCACCCTGGCTCGTCAGTTTGTTAACCCTGCCTCGGTCAACTACTTTGATTTGGAGGATCCCGTCAGTTTGGCGCGGCTGGAACAACCCATGACAGCCTTGCAGGATTTACGCGACCTTGTCGTAATCGATGAAATCCAGCGCAGACCTGATCTATTTCCAATCCTGCGCGTACTAGCAGATCGGGAAGATTTACCTGCGCGTTTCTTGATTTTAGGCAGCGCCTCTCCCGAACTGATTCGCTCATCCTCTGAGTCTTTGGCGGGGCGTATGGAAACAATTTCCATCAGCGGATTTAGTCTGGCAGAAGTAGGAGTTAATGCCATGCAGGAGCATTGGCTGCGCGGCGGATTCCCCCTATCCTTTCTGGCAGAAAACGATTCGGATAGTTTTGCATGGCGGAAGAATTTTGCCCAAACATTTCTGGAACGCGACCTGCCGCGCTGGGGTGTGCAAATTCCTGCGGGAAACCTGTTGCGTTTTTGGACGATGATCTCTCACTATCATGGACAGATTTGGAATGCCGCCGAACCAGCACGTTCCATGGGAGTCAGCGAACCTACAATACGCCGCCATCTGGATCTTCTGCAAGACGTCTTCATGATGCGGATTTTGCAACCGTGGCACACAAATTTAAAAAAACGTCAGGTGAAGTCGCCTAAAATTTATTTTCGGGATAGCGGACTTTTACACGCCTTGTTGGGGATTCGGACTCATCACGATTTGCAAACTCATCCGAAAAGCGGCGCTTCATGGGAAGGGTATGTCATCGAAGAAGCGATCAAGTCCATTGAACCCGACGAGGTTTATTTTTGGGCAACGCATAACGGCGCGGAGATCGACCTGCTTTTATTTAAAAATGGAAAGCGTTTTGGCTTGGAATGCAAGCGCGTGGATGCGCCGCGCCTGACCCCATCCATGCAAATTGCCATTGAAGACCTGCAATTGAATCATCTGGCGGTGATTTATCCTGGGGAACGGTCATACCCCCTTGCTGAAAAAGCGACCGTTGTTCCGCTCTCCAGTTTGGAAACAGAATCCGCTTCTGAAATCTTTGGCTAAGCCCATGAACTATTCCGTATTCAATAAGTTGGCGCTCGGTTGGGGAGTGCCGATGCCGCTGCCTGTGCGGTCGAGGCGGTATGACGAGGAGTTTTGGAAGGAGTTGCTCGGAGGGAAGGAGAAGCGTAGCAAGGAGCAGAGTATGAAGGAACTTGGTTTTTAGGAGAGTCGAACAGCATGTTAGTTTTCATGGTAAAACTGCATTAATGAAAGAAATTTTATTAGGAATAATAGTTTCAAGTTTGAAAGATGCAACAAAGCAGTTTTCCAATCGAAAAACTGCTAAAGATGCATTTAAAAAGTATAAAAGTCTTATCGTAGCGCAATCAAGTATTTACGATAATCATCTTGGTAACAATAATACATTTGAAAAATTAATAGACAGGTTTATTCTTGAATCTGTAATTTTGCATGTAATTACCCACATGGGCAATGAGGCTGGAATTATTTCAAGAAAGAATAGTCCAGTTTGCAAATCAAGTTCTTTGTACGCATGGTACAAGCTCCCTAAAAATATAGACACAAACAAGTTACTCTTAAATGTAAGAAAAACAAAAAACCCTGAAATAACTATCGTTGATATTTGCCATCAAGTTTTAAGTGAATTGGCAGGCAGGCATATTGGGGAGTTTTACACGCCAGAGTCATTGGTCGAGCACTTGATAAAGAAATCAGGCGTTAAACCTGATGCAATGATAAACAGAGCGAATGTTGTCGATCCAGCCTGTGGGGGAGGAATGATATTAATTAGGATTGCGCAGTTGGTTATGGAATACACCAACAGGAACAATAAAAACAATCAAACAGCTATCGCTGCCATTCAAAATAGTATTCACGGTTTTGATATTCAACCATTTGCCATTGCTCTTTCAAAAACTATGCTCGCGTGGGTGGCTGGAAAATATTCACCAAAATCAAAACTTGACTTCAAGAACATAAAATTGATTGACCCATTAACACAAAGCGAGAAATTTTGGCTTAACCCAAATTTTGATTATGTCATTAGTAATCCTCCTTTCATGGTAATAAAAAAAGATGCTAATGGATTTCTTGAAAATTTTTCAGAAGTAATATATGGACATCCAAATCTTTATTCATTGTTCACTTGGTGGGCAATAAAATCAACCAAACTGTCTGGTACTATTTCACTCTTAATTCCTCAGTCTATGTTAGCAGGCGCATATTTTGAGAATTTACGAAAGAGTATCAATTCAGAAACACAATTATTATCTATAACAAGATTGCTGCAGAGAAAAGGCGCGATCAAGCACGCAGACCAGCAAATGATGATAGTTTCTCTTAAGAAGGGGACGCAGAAAATTGCCAGAAATATTTCAATAGAAATAGTTATGAAATCATCTAGTATCAATAAAACCAAATCTGTGGGGATACAGCACAAGAAGGTTGTCCGAGATAATACTTTTTCAAATATTTGGGTTGTTTCAGGTAAGATGCTTGATTATGAAATTGAAGAAGTCACTTGCAATCAAGGAGAAATTCTAGGCTCAATTAGCGGTTATAAAGCAGGAAATGGTGGATATGTTTGGAATCAAAATAAAGAAAATTTGATTGACAAATTTGAATCTGGTAGTATTCCGTTGATTTCATCCGCATCTATCGCAAGATACTCATTTACATTTCCTCATAAAAGTAACCATCCCAGTAAAAATCGAAGTTTCTCAAAATTCACTTCATCGCTAAAGCGAAACTTAAAATGCGGAAATTTGCTCCTTATTCAACGAACAACTCCAAGGAAAATTGGCAGGCGATTGATTGGATGCATCATTGATACCCAATTCACAAATAATTACAAGAAGTTTTTCCTTGAAAATCATGTAAATTATATAGCAACTGAAAATGACGATGAATATAATCTCTTCGGTCTGTTGGGATGGTTGAATAGTGATCTTGCCAATTTTATTTTCCAGATGAGAAATGGTTCGACACAAGTTTCCATTTTTGAACTTTCAATAATGCCCATAAACCTAGCGCTCACAAAAGAGCTTGCCGTGCTAGCCAAATTAGCCAGTTCTGGCTCAATTACAAACAGGGAAAAAGCAATACAGGAAATCAACAGTCATATTTATAAGAATATTGGAATAACAAGCAAGCAACAAAAGCGCATTGAGCAAGTCTTAAATTGGAAAGAATAATCTGCGAGGGATTATGGTAAGCAAAAAAAATCAACGAGAGAAAATCAGCCAGACACCATTTTCGGTTAGTGCTCGCGTAGCTATGCAACTTGGGCGAGAGAGTATTTCTAACTCTATTATTGCCTTGCTCGAACTTGTAAAGAATGCGTATGATGCTGACGCGGAAAATGTAATCATCCGCTTTAAAGATATTGAAGGACTGACTCCATCTATGATCATTCAAGATGATGGAGCTGGAATGACTCTTAAGCAAATTACCGACAACTGGATGGTTATTGGGACAAACAATAAGGCAGCTAAAAAATCATCCGATGATAAACAAAGGGTTTTTGTTGGAGAGAAAGGACTAGGCAGACTTGGTATCGATCGGCTTTCGCACAAAGCTAAGATACAGTCTTATTCATCATCTTCTAAAGATGGCGTAGAAGTTGAGATAGATTGGGGAAAATATGACAAATCTCCAAATGAGCGACTGGAAAAAATTAAACACGATATTTATAAAATTCCAAAGCTTGCGCCTAATTTATTCACTGAAGTAACAGAACCTATTAAGAAAGGAACCAGGATAGAGCTCACTGAAATCAAAGATATTTGGAGCAAAAACAATTTACAAGAACTCAGGAATGAACTTTCCTTATTGCTTTCACCTTTTGGGTCAGTGAATGATTTTTCAATTTGGTTATTTACTGGAAGCCCTAATTATAAAGAGCTTGATGGTCGAATTGAAACAAGTGAAATGGCTGAAGCAGCAGAATGGACTTTAGAATCAAAAATAGATGATCAGGGAAACGTTATTCACAACTTGAAGTCCTTCACTGGAGTTGAGTTTTCCTATAACAACAGTTGGGATAAGACCATTAAGAGTAAAGAAGTTCTAGAAAAGCCAAGATGTGGACCTTTAGAATTCAAAATGTACTTTTTTGATCGCAAGAATCCAGACTTGACAACTGGTGAGGTTCGAAAATTTTTATCGGCAAATCAAGGCATACGTATTTATCGTGATGAATTCCGAGTGAAGCCATATGGTGATCCCTCTGGGCAAGGTGATTGGTTGAATTTAGCGTTACGACGTGTTCAAAACCCAAAAGGTGTTACTCAAGAAGGAACATGGGTCGTTGGGTATAACCAAGTTGTGGGTGCTGTTTTCTTGCAACGTGAAAGGAATGATGCGTTACTTGATCAAACCAACCGCGAAGGTATTGTAGAAGGTCTAGCTTTTTATGATTTGAGGCGTTATGCATTAAATGCGGTTGAGTTTTTTGAGGACCACCGACAAAAATATGAACGTTCGCAAAAAACACGAAGAAAAATAGAACAAACCAGAGAAGAAGCTAAACAAAACACCCAAGAGGCTATTAATGTAACTCAAGGCACAAAGAAGGAATTAAATAAACTTGAAAGAACTATTAAGAAGGTATTACCAAAATTAAGCAAAAAAGATGCTACTAGCTTGTTAGAACAACAAAAGCTTTTTTCTGCTTCCTTCAAAAACCTTGAATCAACTGTTAGTCAGTCGTCAGCAAAACAAGATGAACTAATTAGAGAAGCAGAAGAGCAAGAACAAGAGTATGAAGAGAGGAAAAATACATTAGGGAACCTTGCATCTTTAGGAATTTTGGCTGCAGCATTTGGACATGAAACTGTTGGATATGCTAAAGAAGTAATTGGAAATATAAACTTACTGAAAACTGATGTCCAAAAGCTTTATCCAATACTTCTTCAACAAGAAGATCACGAGGTTAATGCGCAAATTGACAATATAGACAGGGCAGCTAGAAGAATAAATACATTTGCTGCATTTACACTGGATAATGTTAGGCGTGACAAACGGAAAAGAAAAGACACTTTTATCAATCAAATTATCAAGGATGTCTTTACAGCTTTAAACTTGGAAGAAATATATAACATCAAAGTAAATTTAGAGTTTGAAGAAGATTTACCTAAAATAAGCGTATTTCCTATTGATTGGGAAAGTGTATTCATTAATCTTGCAACAAATTCAAAATGGGCAATTGACAATTCAAGAAATATCGATAGCCCAAGATTGATTCGTGTGCGTGTTGAAAAAAGTGAAACATCATTGCTGATCAAATTTGCTGACAGTGGGCATGGGATACCACACCACATTGTGGACAAGATATTTGAGCCAGGGTACTCCACAAAAACAAACGTGAAAGGCGATGTTATTGGCACTGGAATGGGTTTGTCAATTGTAAAAAGCTTTGTTGAAAGTTATGGCGGCACTCTCCACGTTGAGCCAGAGTGCGATTTAGGCGGAGCAGAATTCGTTTTTCAGATTCCAGTTTCTCAATCTAAAAGCGAGTAATCAAGGATGGCTTCTAATGAACAACAATATAGACGATGCAAAAGCAATATGGTTTATAGACAATGATGAAAAGCAATTAAGGTTGTATAAACGCCATTTAGAAAGAGGAATTGAGTTATTTGGGCAAGATGGCGAGAACTTTGTCGTCAAAGGTATATTAGCTAAACCACATAAAGATGACTATCTTTTTATTTTTGACGACCCAAATACAGCTGCAATATTGGTAGACCAAAAACTCCAAGATAAAGGCGGCGTAGATCATTCAGGTATAGAGCTTGCGAAATATCTAAGGGAACTCAACGATATCATCCCCATATACATGTTGACAAATTTTTCATCCCAAGAAGAATATGAAGAAAATGAGTGGAGTGTAGATGCTATTTTAGATAAGGGAGACATTATTGATCAAGAGACAAAATTGAAAACAGTAATTTCGAGAATCTTTCGCCGAATCGCGATTTTCCATAAGGTCTTTGGGGAACGTGAAGTTCGATTTAGAGAGTTGTTGAAAAAAAGCCTGTCTGGTCGTTTAACTAAAAAGGAAAAAGACGAGTTAGAAGAACTAGAGTTTTCAAGAGCGATTTACTCTACTGTGCGAGAGGATATAGCTGCAGCACAGCCTAATAAATTAGATGAAGCTCTGAAAAAAATTGATGATCTGAAAAAAATGATGGAAAAATACAATAAATAGTCTATGCAGATACAAAATCTATTCTTCCCAACTTTAACTCGCCAAGCTCATTATCCAAGCTATGGACACTACAGTGCTTATAAAGATTATGTCCGTGATGATTCGCAATATCGATGCGTTTATTGTGATGTTCATGAAAACGAGTTAAATCGTGACATCAATACACGTAATGAGAAAATGACTATTGATCATTTTCGCCCCAAAAGTTTATATCCACATCTTGAAAAGAACCCTCACAATCTTGTGCTTGCTTGCCAAGATTGCAACTATAATAAACGGGATGATTTCCCTGCCTTCGGACGTCCAGATGGGAATTCGGTTGATGGTGTTGCTGGTTATGTTGACCCATTTGGAGTCAATCGCAATGATTATTTTGAGATTAATCATGAAGGCGAATTGATAGCAAAGCAACATCCAGCTGATTATATGATAAGGGTTTTAATTTTAAATGGGGTTTACAAGAAAAAAGTTCGCAAAAGAAGAATTCAATTGATGGAAAACTATGAGTTGCTAGAGGGGTTTTTTAATTCAGAAATTGATAAACTTGAAACTATGATCTCAAGCTCTGATGAAGATCAAAAGAAAACACTGAGCGAAAATTTATTAAATTTACAAACGATGAAAGTATTGTTACTTAGCGTTCGGCAACTTGTGGAATTATATTAATTGAATTAATGGCATAACACAACACTAATGCTGAATTTGTCGATTGACGTTGCCAAATCCTATACAAGCCCAGCGCAGCGAATCCGTGTGATGACGGAGGAGTGGGTCAGCCGTTCGGGGTTCTGTCCCAATTGCGGGAGGGCGTTGAGTCAATTTGAGAATAACAAACCTGTCGCTGATTTTTATTGTGGGAATTGTTCGGAAGAATACGAGTTGAAGTCCAAGCACGGCGAGGTGGGGAAGAAAATCGTGGATGGCGCGTATGCCACGATGATCGAGCGCTTGAAATCAGACAACAATCCCAATTTCTTTTTTCTGACATACGACAAGTCCACGCTGGAGATACGGAACTTCCTGACGATACCGAAGTATTTCTTTGTGCCGTCCATTATTGAGAAACGCAAAGCGTTGGCGCAGTCCGCGCGGCGGGCGGGGTGGGTCGGCTGTAACATTGACGTGAGCAACGTCCCAGAATTGGGGAAGATCTTCTTTGTGCGGAACGGCATTGTCCACAGCAAGGAGGAAGTCCTTGCAAAATGGGGCAAGACCGAGTTTGTGAAGTCGACGGTCAACGTGGAAGCGAAAGGCTGGCTGTTGGACGTCTTGTCATGTGTGGAGAAGATAAAGAACAGGGAGTTTTCGTTGAACGACGTGTATGCCTTTGAAGGATTCTTGAAGGCGAAACATCCGTTGAATAATAATGTCCAAGCCAAGATACGACAGCAACTCCAATTCTTGCGGGATAAGAATGTGATTCAGTTCCTGGGGCGAGGTCGCTATCGGATGAAGTCGACGGGGGAGTAATGCGGGGGGCCTATCCCCCCGTCGCCTTCGGCGTGCTTCGCGACCTTCCCATTTGGGAAGGGGGCTAGTCGGTTGATGGCGGTGACGAGGGAAGGCAAAAGATTATTCAAGCCCAGCGCAAAGAATATGTGAGAAAAGAACGCCTCTTGTTAAATTTCCAAACAAAGATTAACATTCGAAGCGACGCGTACAACAACCAGACCTCCATCTTGAAAGGAAAAAATTTCGTGAAGAAACGTCTCCTCGCTTCGCTCTCCGCTCTTATAGTTGCCTCGCTTGCCTGTACCATCGGCGCCCCCCCTGCGCCTACTCAACCGCCGGTGCAAGACACTGCCCAACCAGCGGCGCAGGATACTGCCGTTCCCACCGCGCTAAGCGGAACTGCGGTCTCGTTTCAAAATGTTTCGTTCATCCTCCCCAGCGGACTTGCCAGCGGCGCGACCAGCGCGTTGGTCCCTGCTGTGGGCGAAGAAGAGAGCGGACCGTGGGGCGTCGCGCCGGAGCATGTTGAATTCATCCTAACGGGATATCCAATCCAAATAGGTCTTTTCGAGCCGGTGGTAAAAGTCTATCCCGCGCAGGATTATGCGGCGGGCAACCCGTGGGCGCAATCGAGTCTACTGCGTTTGCAGGGAATCCTTGCCAGCCCTAACCAACCGCTGACCAACGACAACCTGCCGACCATTCCGTTCAACGGCGCGGCGGCGCAACAATACGCGGCGCAGGCAAAATTAATCTCGTTCAACGGCGGGAACGGCGTGCGCATGGTTTCGCAATACGGCCAATTCCCCGGTCCGATCACGCGGGATAATAGTTTTTATCACTACGAAGGATTAACCGCCGACGGCAAATACATGGTGGCGATCCTCTTCCCGGTGACGCTCCCTTTGCAATCCACGTCGGATAACCCGTCGGCAGACGGCGTTGTCTATCCTGCCGACATTTCCGATACAGCCGGGCTGACGGCGTATTATCAAGGCATCACCGACAAACTCAACGCCGCAAGCGTAGACGCTTTCCAACCCTCCCTTGCCCAACTGGATGCGCTCATCCAATCCATAACGATCGTGCCCTGACGAAATAACTTCCCATCCACATAGTCACGTTTCATAAACAGACCTCGCTTCCGCGTCGCTGGTAGCGAGGTCTGTCCGTGGAGGCTTGCCGAATATCGTCGCGCACTGAGGCGCTCTTTGAGATGCGAAAAAAGGACGCGATGATTCCGTCTGGTAAAATTCCTCCATGTCTGAATTCAATCTTCATCATCCTCAACCGTTGCTCATCGTCATCTCCGGTCCTTCCGGCGCGGGCAAAGACACCATCATGCAGCGCATGCAAGAGCGCGGACTGCCGTTCCATTTTGTGGTCACTGCCACCACGCGTGCCAAGCGCGCCAGCGAGGTGCACGGGCGCGATTATCTGTTCGTGACCAACGAAGAGTTTGCGCGCATGATTGACGACGATGAATTGATCGAACATGCCATTGTCTACGGCGATTACAAAGGCATCCCGAAACAACAAGTGCGCGAAGCGCTCGCCAGCGGCAAAGATGTGATCATGCGGCTCGACGTGCAAGGCGCGGAGACCGTCCGCAAAATGGCGCCCGAAGCGCTGATGATCTTTATCACCACCATGACCGAAGAGGAACTGGTGCATCGCCTCGAAACGCGCAAGACGGAGACCGCCGATTCGCTTGCCATTCGCATCGCTACGGCGCGCAAAGAACTCAAACGCGTCGAAGCGTTCGATTATGTGATCGTCAACCGCGATTTTCACCTGGACAAAACAGTGGACACCATCCGCGCCATCATTGACGCCGAGCATCACCGCGTCAAACCCAGAAAGGTGACGTTGTGAATCAATCCTTCGATGAACGGCGGGATGAAAACCCCGCTTCGGACTCCCTTCAGCCTGCTTCGGCTCCCCAGACGGTTCGCCTCGCCCTGCCGCAGTCCGCGCCGTACGCGACGTACGCGATCATGGCGGTGACGATCCTCGTCTACATTTTGCAACTGGCGAGCCAGGCGTTCCTGCAATTCGACCTGCCGGTTGCGTTGCTGGCAAAATCAAACGAACTGATTCGCGATGGTCAAGTTTGGCGGCTGTTAACGCCCGCGCTCGTGCATGGAGGCATCGCACACATCGGTTTCAATATGTACGCTTTGCTAGTGTTCGGCATTGGGTTGGAGCGGGCGTTCGGTCATTGGCGATTCCTCATCTTGTATGTGCTGGGCGCGTTCGCGGGGAATGTGATGTCGTTCCTGTTTACGGACGCGGTGTCGGTCGGCGCCTCCACCGCCATTTTCGGTGTGATCGGCGCGGAGTTGGTGTTCCTCCTCCAGAATCGGAAGTTATTCTCGCATCAATTCGGAAGCGCGATCGGGAACGTGCTCTTCATCATTTTCGTAAATCTCTTTTTGGGGCTGGCTCCCAGCATTGACAACTGGGGTCACATCGGCGGCTTGGTCGGCGGGTTGATGTTCACCTCGTTCGCCGGTCCGTTGTGGGGCGTGGAGGGGATTCCGCCCATGCTGCAACTCACCGACCGGCGGGAAGCGCGCGAAGTATTCACCGGCGCGGCAGTGACGGCGGTCATCTTTGTCGCTTTGGCTGTGTGGGGGTTGGTGAGGTGATAGTTAAATTGAGTGAAGTAACTTAGCCACGGATTTCACGAATTTTCACAGATTGTTCTTAATCGGTGAAATCCGTGCACTCCGTGGCTTATTTTTTTACGGCTTGATCTCAAACACCGCTCCCGCGGATGCGCCTTGCACTTCCGGGAAGAATGCCTGCCACGCGTGCGCGGGTAATACGCGGTATTCGCCCGCTTGCAATGGAGTCAACGTGTACGCCAACACGTAGGTTCCGGCGGGGAGGTAATCGGCGGTGAAGAGGATGCGCTCGTCGCGGATTTGCGGAGGGTTGAACAGCCACCAGCCCCAACCGTCGGCGAACGGATTCTCGTCGTCGAATCGCGCTTGCACATCGGTTGAGTCAACCGCTTGTTGACTCGTTTCGAGGTTCTGGTCGAGGATCTCCGTCCCGGCGGGGATGAAATCTTCGACCATCACGTAGTACGCGTCGTGGGGGAGAGTCAGCGTCAGTTGCGCGACAAGCGGCTGGTTAGCGTCAAGCCGAACCGTGGAAAGAGCCGGGCATGGACGCGTCGGGCGGCGCGGCGAATCCGAAGTGTCGGTTTGAGTCTGAGCGCGGCAGGAGGCGTCCAAGTAGACGCGTTCGATCTGCATCCCTTGATCCAGCGATTGGACATCTTGCACCGGGCGGTTGAGTTGGAGAATTGCATTGTAATAGAGGCGACCAAGCCCGTCTTCGCGATGGATGGTCAACAAATTCGGCGAGTTGGGAGAGAGGAATTCAAGTGGGACGGTCGCGGTGAGCGGCGTGACTTGAATGCCGGCGATGTCGCCGTTCGTGAGAGGACTGCCATTGAGTTTGGCGTCGAAGGCGAAATCGGCGCGCACCTCGCCCATGCCGACCATGGCGGCGTTGAGCGCGAGTATCGCCCACGCGTTATCGTGACCGGCGTTCCACATTTTGTTTGCATCGCGATGCGCGGCAAGATAGCGGACCGCATTGGGCAAGATCTGATTTGAAGGGTCGGTCTGCGCGAGCGCATACACGACGATGGAGGTGGTGTAGATCGTTGAATCTCTGGTGAAGAAATCGGCGTCCTTCGATTCCCAATGCGCGCTGGACGAGGTGAGCGCGGCTGTGGATTCGAGATTCGAGATCAGGTCACGTGCGCGCGTATCTGTTGAATTGAATTTATTGAGCGTAAACGCAAGCAGCGCCATGCCCGCCGGGTTCATGCGGTCGCGCTGGTCGTACAAATTGTTGAGCGTCGTTTCATCGAACGCGTTTGCTTGCGCCAGCGCAAATTGGATGAACGCCGCGTCGTCGAGGTTCTTCGCCTCTCCGGCGAAACGGTTCGGCGCTTTGAGACCGCGCAAGAATGCGCCGGCGCGTTGCAATGCGTCTTCGTTCATCGGCGCGCCGGCTTCACGCGCGCGCAACAGCCCGAAGAACACATACGCGGAGATGACGGGATCTGACTCCCCTGAAAGGGAGGATGACGCCCACCAATTCCAGCCGCCGTCCGCGTTTTGCAGGTAGAAGATGCGGTTCACGCTATCGTTGAGATTCGACTCGACGCGTTCGACAAGTTTCGGATCGTTCAAGCCTGCGTCGTTTAATGCGCGATAGACTTCGAGGTTCGGCAAGATATACGAGACGATCGCCTCCGCGCTGTCTTCGTTCGGATCGGGCATCGCTTCCAACGCGGACGTGAGATTGCCCGCCAGCGACGGGCTTAACTCCACCGTCAACCCTCCGCTCGTGGGCGTGAACGTGCGCGGGAGCGAGATGACTTCCTGTTGTGTCGCCGCGCCGCGCAACGATCCGCCGGTGACGAACGCCTGTGGCGAGGTGTATTGCAAAATGGGAAGCGTTCCCCACACGGGACGCGTTGAGTCTTGCAACGCCGGATTGCCGATCGTCGTCGCGGTGAAAATCAAATCAGCGGACTCAGCCAAACTTGCCGTGCCCCACCATTCCACGCGGGTTCGTCCATTTGCCGGAACTTCGACTTGTTGCGTGGCTTTTTCGGGTTCGTCCAAAACGAATCCATCGCTCTGCAAATTGACGCTGACGCTTAAATTGTCCGAGGTGTTGTTGTTGACGACAGCCGCCATCAAAGCGTGATCGTTGCCGACGAGGAAGCGCGGAGTCACAGGTCGAACGAGAAGCGGTTTGGTCGCCACAACCTCCGTATCCGCCTGACCGACTTTGGTATCCACCGTCAACCCGCGCACGTCAATATTCCACGTGGTGAGCGAATCGGGCAGGATCATCGTCACTTGTCCGCGCCCCTCCGCGTTGGTGACGAGCGCCGGGTTCCAATAGGCGGTATCGGGGAACTCTTCGCGCACGAACGGAATTTCTCCATCGCCGCCTCCTCCGCCACCGCCGCCCAAGTTGGGAGGCTCTCCCGGCTTGTTGAACACCGCCAGCGAAACGCTGGTTTCCATTCCGAGCGGCTGTTCGCTGTAATACTCCGTAAAAATATCCGCCGAGTTGGGCGGGGCAAGCGCAAGCGTCGCTTCATCCACAACCGCCAGCGAGAACTCGCCTTGCACCGGCTGACCCTGATGATCGGTGACCAACACATCAAAGGTCACTTCATCGCGCGGACCGGCTTGTGCCGGGTTCGGCGTAACTTCCACATTCAGTTCCAGCGCGTCCGCCGCGACAGGGATGTTCACAACCCCATGCCGGAATTCATTATCCTGTCCGAGGACAGTGACCGTCACATACGCGTTCGGCGCGTCTTCTTCGGTGATGTTAAACGAATATTCCTCGCCGTTGCCGCTCAGCGTGATCACGTCGGAACTGAACACGATGCCGCGTTCCACTGTCACCAGCGCGAGCGAATTCACCGCGAACGGGTTCGGGATGAACACCGTCCCGGTTTCGCCGGGGTTGTATGAATCTTTGCTGGCGGTGAGTTGCAATGCGTTGTTGTCGAGTTGAAGCCACGCCGCGTCGCCAGAGCCGCCGACCCAAATTAACGTTTGAGTGCGAGCCTGCCCTGAGCCTGTCGAAGGGTCGCCGGAAACATCGAGCATAAACGTCCCCGCGTTGGGCGGCACGAACGAAAGTCGCGCCCGCCCATCGGGTCCCGTTGCGAGGTCGCTGCTGCTCACCGGCGTATACACAGGCGTATAACTCGGAAAACCGAACTCATCGGTGTCGCGTTCCCACCGCACTTGTTTGAATTCCGCCGTGAGCGTGTGATCGCCCGACGGATTCTTTTCCCAATCCACCGTCACCACATCGAAGCCCATGGCGGTCTTTGATTCGCCGATCCACGAATCCGGTTTCAAGCCGATGTAAAAATCTGCGGGATGGACGAGCAACTCGGTCCGCGCGCTGACCGGCAGACCGGACTCATCCTGCACGGTGACTTCGAGCGTGACGGTCTGCGCTTCTTCCGACTCAGGGACAGCTGGCACCGGGATGGACAGTTTTCCCTGCGGGTTGGTTTTGCCCTTTCGCTCTTCTTCCGTTCCTAGATCCGTCCACGGCTTGGCTTCGGAATACCACCTCGTGTTCAACAGCCCGGTCTGATAACCGGGGATGGAAAAATATGCAGGCTGCGTATACATCGTCCACGTAGTATCAGCATTCCCTGCGGGCGCGCCGAAGTAATATTGCGCGTCCAACGCGGCGGAGGTTGGGTCGCCGCGTTGTATTTCATCCATTGGGAAATCCAAACTCAAGGCGATCTCAGGCTTGCGATATTCCGCCACCTGAAAACTGAAATAAAAATTGAATTCCGGGCTGTACATCGAGAAATAGCCGGGCGCGGCATCCTCGGGCAGTTGAATCTCGCCGTTGAACGTGCCGTACGGCGAAAGGCTCGCATTGATCGTTGCGATCTGTGTGCCGCCCCAATCTGTCACGCTGAGCGGAATTTCAGTGAGCGACGGCAATTCATAACGTCCGTTGAACGCCTGCCGCGCCACGCCGCGGAAATATACCGTTTGCCCGGGACGATAGATCGGGCGGTCGGTATACAAATAAATTCTTGTTTGCGGCGGCTCTACGAATTGTGAGTAGCCGAAATTCCACGCGTTGAACCCCGAATTCCACGTGTTGATTGCCAGCCCGAAATTTTCCTCGCCGGGCGCGCCAACCACCGCGTAGATCGAACCTTCATATGGATTGATCGCGCCCTGCCACAATCCGTTTTTATCGGTCGTGCCGGAACCCAGCGCGTTGCCCGCGCTGTCGTAGATCACCACTTGCGCGCCGCTGACCGGCGTCTGCGAGGGCAAGTCCACTGCCCACACCAGCGCCTCCTTCGCGCTCCGCTTAAAAGTGACATTCACCTGACTCGCTACGACAAAATTAACTTCATATCCTACGAATCCACCCGCTCCGCCGGCATGTGGCGCGAGATTTTCCCTGCGCGCTCGTCCGGAAAACGCGGCGTTTCCCTGTGCGTTCGTCTGAATTTGCGGCGAGGTAATATCCACGAAATACACGCCCGTCGCTAACGGATCGTCGCCCGCAGTGAGATTAAACTCAACCGGTTCGATGTTGTTGGGCTGAAGTTCAAACGATTGCGAGAACGTCGCGGCGTTTTTCGGCTGGTGCGCCTTCAACGCGTCGAACGAACTGCTGAGCGCGAAGAAATCCTGCAAGGCTAACGGCTCGATCGCAACGTCCGCCGTTTGGATATTGACCGCGTTGGCATGTAACACCGGCTCGTCGGGGCGGATCATCACCGTACCGCCGGATAGAAAACCCAACGCGGGAGCGAGCGGCGGTGTGGTGAAATCCAAAACGAACGGTTTGCCGAGCGATTGCCCCCATTGATCCTGAAACGTACCGGCGAGTTCGAGCGTGTACTTCGTCGCGGCAAGAAAATCTCCGTACACCGATAACATCGGTCCCTGACCGTAATCGTAGGCATAGGCTTGCAGGTTATCCACCGCTGGGGTAACGCGCACTGAAGTTGTGTAATCGCCATCGGTAGGCGGCGCGCTCAATTGAAATTCCACGTAACTTTGATAGGGGGTTGCCCCGGTCACGTCAAAATCGGGATAGACGCTCAACATCGCGCCGAACTCTTCGCCAAGCGTCACGCCGCCGCGCGAACGCGCGTCCGCGTCCACTTTCAAGAGATACCCGACATTGCGCGTCAAGGGATCGTCAGGCGTGAAGGTCGCTTCTGTGTCGTCTTCATTCCATACGAACGTTCCGCTCACCGGTCCGCTCGTGCCGCTCAACAGAAAATTGGATTGCACGCTTTCCTCATCCATCGGCTGGTTGAAGGTCAGCGTGATCTTTGCATCGGGACCGATGGATTTATCTACAGGCGGATTCAACGTGACGACGCGCGGACGCGCGGTGACAAATTTCCACGCGTTCTGCCCGCTTCCATCCAACGGGACGCCTGCTACAGTTTTCATCTGCGGATTCAAACTGACGGTGTATTCCGTCCCGCCGGACATGGCTGGTTCCGGATAGAAAATGTATGTGCTGGTGTTGATCCACTCGCCGTGACCTGACACCGATGGCTGAACGGTGAACGCCGATGGCTGGTTTTCAAAATCTCCGAGAGGAATCACCGGCTGGTTGAACGACGCGACGATCGCAGCGTTCACGTCCGCATCGGAGGCGTCGGCTTTGGGCAACATGTTGGTCGCGCGCAAAAAGTCCGCGACGGTGAACGACAATTCAAGCGGTTCAGCGATCCCCGACCCTGTTGCAGATTGGATGGATGTTGCGATGCCAATATTCAGTTTTGAATTCGGCGTGTACGATTGCGCCGGCGTGTAGAAGAGAGTGGATGAATCCTTCCACACGTACGCGCCGGGCGGTAGTCCGCTAAACGCCGACTCCACTGTGGACGGATTCATCGGTTGATTGAAGTAGAACGTGATGGGAGCCAGATGCCCGATGACGCTATCCAGCGGTGGATCCGTTTCAACGATGGCGGGCGGCGCGGATTGTTGCGGTGATGTTAGCGTGGGAACGACGGGCGTGGAGGTGGCTTGTCCGGGCAAGCCGGAGCATGAAGCAAGGATTAGGCTGACGAGGATGAACCAATTCAAGGTGAGTCCGAAGCGCGTTTTCATCTTAACTCCTCGATGGTCATTATACACGTTGACGTAACGCTGCGAGGATGCCCAAAAGGTTGAAATAACTTCCCATTTTCGCGAGCATGAATTCCCTCGGCTATAATACACCGCTGGCTTATGAAAAAGATACTTCCCTATCTGCATCCTTTCTTCTTCGCGCTCTACCCCATCATCGAACTGCGGAACTTCAACATCGCCTACGTGGATTCAGCGTCGCTCGTGAGGCCCATTCTCGTTTCTCTTTTGTTCACCGCGCTCATTTGGGGGCTGTTGCGCTTGCTCACCCGCGAGTGGACGAGATCGGGCATTGCCACCACATTGATCGTCGTTATCTTCTTTTCGTACGGTCATATCTTTTTGCAGATTCAATCCACGTTCGGCGAAATGATTCGCCATCGGTATCTTTTGCTCGTCTTCGCCGCGTTGTTCGCGCTGGCGGTCTGGTTCATCTTCCGGCGGATGAAGAACGCCGATCGGCTTGTCAATTTCCTCACGGTGGCGGGCGCGTTCCTTACGCTTTTTTCGCTGGGGGTTTCCATTCAGCATGACTTCGCGGTGTATCAATCGGCGCGTGAGGTCCGCGCGGCGATGGAGTCCGCTCGGCAGGAGGCGAACCAGTCGAACGTCGGCGCGAGACCGGATGTGTACGTCATCCTGCTCGATGCTCACACCAGCGCCTACGCGTTGGACAAATATTTCAACTACGACGAATCCGCCTTCACGAACCGGTTGGAGGAACTCGGATTCTACGTGGCGCAGTGCGCGCAGAGCAATTATCCCGCCACCAAACTTTCGGTGACTTCGACCTTTTACGCGGACTATCATCGGGAGGATACGCTCTTCCCGTTGTATTCGAGTCTCGTCGTCGAGACGCTTCGCGCGCAGGGCTATCGGGTCGTCACCTTTGAGAATCGCTCGCAGGGACATTTTTCGTTCGGCGAAGACCTGCGCCTTTCGCGCAACCAGATGCTCGCCGGGAAAATTGACCTGACCGGCGGCTTGAGCGAATTTGAATTTCAATTGTTAGAGACTTCACTGGCGCGACTCCCTTTCGATATGCCCGCGCTGATCCCCGGCTTCGATCTCGCCCAACAAAAAGAGACCGAGTTTTACGAACACTATCAGCAGACGTTTTTCATCTTGAACGAGTTGAAACGCCTGCCCGCAGAGGTCGAAGGACCGAAACTCGTCTTCGCCCATTTCCTCGTGCCGCATCCGCCGTTCATTTTTACGGCTGATGGGAAATTCGATTGGAACGAAAATGAAGTGGACGGGTATCTATCGAACGTGGAGTTCATCGACTCGCAGATCGCCGGCGTTGTGCAGGAGATCATCGCCAAATCGAAGATTCCCCCGGTGATCATTATCATGGGCGATCATGGACCTTCCGGCGTGCCGAGCAAGGACACGCCTCACCTGCGGATGGAGATCCTCAACGCGTATTACGTCAACGACGCGGCGAGGGCGGATCTGTATCCCAGCATTACGCCGGTCAATTCGTTCCGCGTGGTGTTCAACAATTATTTCGGGACGGATTATCCGCTGTTGGAAGATGTCTCGTATCACGCCGGGCGGTTTGAAGATTTCATCCCTGAGAATGCCGTATCGAATGAATGTATGGGTTCGCGGTAACCCCATCGCGTAAGGGCACAGCGAAACCAAAAATGGTAATGACGGTCGAGCGTCTCGCTGTGCCCCTACGATTCGGTTCGCACTGGATTCTTCAACGAGCCAAGTCCCTCGATCTCCACTTCCACTTCATCGCCGTTCTTTAATTCATTCACGCCGGAAGGCGTGCCGGTGAAGATCAAATCGCCGGGCTCCAGCGTCATCACGGATGAGATGTAGGCGACCAGCGTCCCTACGTTGAACACCATGTCGCGCGTGGACGCCATCTGCCGCATCTGCCCGTTGACGCGGCAGGTGATGACCGAATCGGACGGGTCGAAGTCGGTGTCGATCCATGGACCGAACGGGCAGAACGTGTCGAAGCCTTTGGCGCGCGTCCACTGGTTGTCCGATTTTTGCAGGTCGCGCGCGGTCACGTCGTTGCCGATTGTGTAGCCCAAAATATGTTTCTTCGCGTTCTCGGCGGTGATGTGCCGTCCGCGCTTGCCGATGACCGCGACCAACTCCGCTTCGTGTTCCACTTGCGACGATTGCGGCGGCAGGAGAATCGTCCCGCCGTTGGGAATCACCGACGACGGTGGCTTCATAAAAATGAGCGGCACTTTCGGCACTTCGTTGCCCAACTCTTTGGCGTGCTCCACGTAGTTGCGACCGACACACACGATTTTGCCCGGCTCGCACGGGTGAATCAACCTCACGTCCGAAAGAGGCGTGTTGGCTTCCTGTCTGCGATAGCGCCCGTAAATATTCCCGCTGATCTCGCCGACCTTGTCGTCCAACAGCCATCCGTATTTTGGTTTTTTTCCGTCTTGGGTTTCATAACGAACGATGCGCATTTTCTCTCCGCGTAGTCAGCGTTCTCTAACGCTAACGGAAATGTGAAATTTATTTCTCCAGTTTAATCGTCAACTTGCCAACCTGCAACCTTCAACTTATAATGCAATTTGCGCGGGCGCTTAGCTCAGTTGGTTAGAGCGTCTCTTTTACACAGAGAAGGTCAGGGGTTCGAGTCCCTTAGCGCCCACCTGAAGACCTCCGAGTTCTTGAAACTCGGAGGTCTTTTCATTGGAACAAATAACAACCTTGCGCTGTCTTGATTTTCATACTTCATCAACGAGGAATGAACATGGGACTCAAATGGAAAATTTTCATCGGCGGATTTTTTCTTTTGACGGGATGCGCGGGGATTCAACTCCTGCGACTCTATCGCCAACCGCTCGGGCCGACCATCGAACTGCCTCAAACCATTCAGCCTTTGTCCACGCCGAGAGCGCTTTTCCCGGCGGTAGCGGCGTCCACGACGAGTCAGCCGACCCTGAGTCCCGAACCGACGCCGCTGTGCGGCGCATCCCAGCCTGTGATGAACATCCTTGCCATCGGCTCGGACGCGCGCGGCGATCATTATTTGTATGGGCTGGCGGATATCATCCGCCTCGTGCGCGTGGATTTCGTCAACGCGCGTGTCACCATTCTCGAAGTTCCGCGCGACCTGTGGGTGGAAATCCCTGGCATTTCGGATCACTATGGCATCACGCACGGAAAATTGAATCAAGCCTATTTATACGGCAACAAGGGACTCGGCTATTACGACGGCTCAGGCGAAGGACCTGGCTTGCTGGCGGAAACGTTGAACCTGAATTTCGGCGCGCAACCCGAACATTATCTCGCAGTCAACATGATGACATTTGAAAATATCGTCGACGCGATCGGCGGCATTGACGTGTATCTGCCGTACGAGATCGACGTGCGGACGAAAGAATACCCCGAAGCCTTTCACATTGACGCGGGACAGCATCACCTCGACGGCGAGACCGCGCTATGGGTGGCGCGCATTCGGCAATATCACACGTTCAGCCGCGCCGAGAGTCAAAACATCGTCATGTGCGCCTTGCGGGAAAAACTACTCAGCCCAGCAATCGTCCCCGCCATCCCCGATTTGGTCCAAACTTTTCAACGCAACGTGCAAACCGACCTCAGCCCCGAACAGATCAATCAACTTGCCTGCCTTGCGAATCAAATGAATGGCTCGGATGTCGTCTTTGCCAGTTTCCCGATTGAACTTTTTGCGAATAAAAGAATCTTCGATCCGCAACTCGGCGCGACTACGCAAACCCTTGACGCCGATTTCAATGTTCTGCGCGACTACATCCAACAATTTCAACAAGGCGCTTGGCCCGACCCGAACGCCATCATCGTCAACACCCCATCGCCTGCCGAAGCAGACGCCGAGTTCGCGTGCGATGATTGAATCCCCTCTCCCAAAGGGAGAGGGGATTCAATCCACCAAGGCGATCGTTTTCGTCCCCGGATCGTACATCACGTTCACCATCATCCCCTCTTGATACGTGAGCGGACTGTAACGCGATAACAATTTCTCCGTTGACGCCTCGACGGTCTCGCCCATGTAATTCAATTCCAGCGTGAACCGAACCTCATCCATCGAACGGTTCACGACCAACCCAGTGTGTTTCATTTTTATAATGCGCGCGGTCATCCGCTCGCCGCGTGATTCCGCCATCTTCTTCAATAGCCAGCTCGCCATCGAGGAACCGAAGAGCAACCCCATGGCGATGAACATCATCCCAAGCGTCAACCCAAGAAAAATGATCATGTTGCGGGGTAACTCATTGAATTCATAAGAGCCTTCACCTGGCATGTTGAAAAACATCAAGATGAAGGGAATCCACATACAGGCAAATACGATCCAACCGACAACGCGCATGATCCGGGGAATATTGCTCATGGAAGCTCCTTGAGGAAAATTTCCTTGATTGTACCCTGAGTGGATTTCACTTGACCCTTCCTCCATCCCGTTCTACAATCAGATATGAGAGTTTGTTTTGTAGCTTCAGATTGCTGTTCTGCCGTTTCAAAGAGCAGCTATTGCTTAAGGTCGTAGTGGCGAATGAGGAATTCGGTTGTTTTTCCTTGAAAATAACCGCTGAAGTCGTTCCTGCGATAAGTCAATATGCGTTGCTCAGAATAATTTTATTGAATGTTCTTTATGTGTTCCACATAACTCTTTTAGGAGAAAAATGACATCGCAGAATCCAGGATGCTTTGCCGCTATATTTGGAATTCGCGCCAAGCCAAAGACGCAAAAACAGATGCCAATCAGTCAACCTGTATTGGAAACACCTTCTACAGTGGACAAGCTAGTCTCTGCGAAAGAAGAATCCGGGATAATTCCACATTACGCATCAAGGGGGATCTTGTTGACGCATACGGAGGCCCCTTTTTTTCAGTTGTTGAGAAAAATGACAAAGGATTATCTCGTTATATTTCCTCATGTTGCCCTGCGCGATCTCGTGTCAGTTATTTCTGATCAATCGGAATACTTCACATACTATAATAAGATAGATCGAAAACAAGTGGATTTTGTACTTTGTGACCCGAGCTCTTTAAAGCCTGTTTTTGCCATTGAACTAGACGACAGCTCTCACAACCGCCCAGACAGAAAGCAGAGGGATGGGTTTGTTGAGGATGTTTTGGCACAAGCAAAAATTCCTCTTGTGCGCGTACCCGTCAGAAATGATTACAGTGTAGATGAGCTAAGTAATTTGTTTAAAGGCGCTGTCGCAAAACATATTGCTCAGCGAGCCGAAGAACCGCTCTCTCAATATACAATTGACAATCCACCTTTATGTTCGAAACATGGCGTGAGGATGGTTCTGCGAACTGCACGCCGTACAGGAGAAAGATTTTGGGGATGCCCGAATTATCCCCTCTGTCGTGAAATTATTAAACTACAAAGTTCAGTTCACTAATTTACCAAACTTCGATCCATGATCTAGGAGACTAACAAACATGACCGACTACCTCTTCCGCGGCTCGCTCGAAAAGCTCGATAGGGACGTGTACGAACTGACCCAACTCGAACAGGAGCGGCAAGCTCGCAAGTTGATTCTGATCGCCTCCGAGTCCACAGCCCCAATGGCGGTGAGAGAAGCGTTATCGTCCGCGTTTCAAAACATCTACGCCGAAGGCTATCCCGACGAAGAGACGCGCTGGATGGACGATGAGGAAATCCTCGATTATCCGATGCGCCTCGCACATTATCGCCGCAACAGCGATCCGCGTTATTACAAAGGCGTCGAATACGCCGATGTGGTCGAAGCCCTCGCCCGCCGCCGCGCCGCGCAAACCTTCGCCGCGAACGGATACACCGCCGACCAGATTTATGTCAACGTGCAAGCGCTCTCGGGCGGACCCGCTAACAACGCGGTCTATCACGCGTTGATCGAACTCGGCTCCACCGTGATGGGACTCAACCTTTTGCATGGCGGGCATCTCTCGCACGGCTCTTCGGTCAATCGTTCAGGCAAGTGGTTCAAAGCGGTGCATTACACAATTGATGAAAACGAAAAACTCGATTACGACGCGATCCGCGCGCTGGCGAACGAACACAAACCCAAATTGATGATCGCGGGCTATTCATCGTATTCGTGGATGCCCGATTGGAAAAAATTCAGAGAAATTGCAGACGAGGTCGGCGCGTACTTCCTCGCGGACATTTCGCACATCGGCGGGCTCGTCGCGGCGGGCGTTGTCCCCTCGCCGATCGGATTCGCCCACGTTGTGATGTCCACCACGCACAAATCCATTGACGGTCCGCGCGGCGCGGTGTTGATGACAACCGACGCGTCCATCGCGAAGAAATTGGATAAAGCCGTCTTCCCCGGCGAGCAGGGCGGTCCGCACGTCAACGTCTTTGCGGCTCTCGCGCTGACGTTCAAACTGACCCAAACCAGACAGTTCAAACAACTCCAAGCCCAAACGCTGAAGAACGCGAAAGCGATGGCGGATCAATTCACCAAGCGTGGACTGCGCGTCCCGTTCGGCGGCACGGACACGCACCTCGTCAACGTGGATTGCACGAGCATCGTCGGCACGGACGGCACGAAACTCAGCGGCGATCAAGCCTCGCGCATTTTGGATTTGGCGGGTGTGGTGGTGAATCGCAACACGATTCCGGGCGACAAGAACGCCCTCGATCCTTCCGGAATTCGGCTGGGTACCCCGTGGATAACTCAACGCGGCTTCAACGAAAAGACAACGCGCCAACTCGCCGACATCATGGCAGATGTTTTGCTCGCCTGCGCGCCGCATTCGGTGGATACTGCGCGAAAAGGCAAGCAACGCCGCGCGAAAGTGGATTTCAACGTGTTGAACAACGCCAAGTTGAAGATCCGCAAACTGACCGAGCAAGCGGGGATCGATTTCAAATATAAGAAGAGCGGGTACCCGCATTATTATTTTATTGACGATAAACCAGTAGGTCGAGATACTATCTCGACCTACGAGTTGCGCGGTCAACGCGTGCGGCAGATGTTGGATTACGCGGTGTCGTCCGATTTGAGCGCGTTGAAGAAAGGCGAAACGCAAGCGACGGAGATCGCCACTCCGAAAGACAGAATCAAAGCGATGCTGAAGAACGTTGACGGCGCGGCGTATCAATTGTCTGTGCCGGCGAACAAAGCCTCGGCAGTCGCCACGTGGCTGCGCGATCTGTCCGATGGATATGTGTCGTTGAATTTGGACGGCGAGAAAGATTTTTCGGCGCGGAGGATTCCAGGTCCGACGGTGGTGAGTGAGGTGAAGGCGAAATTACCCTCACCCCAGCCCTCTCCCAAAGGGAGAGGGGGAAGCGCAGGCGGCGAGAAACCCTGGTTTGTGGGAGTCGGCTCCACGTCCGCGAAAGAAGCGTTGAGTCCGTTTGAATGGGTCGAACCAGCGGAAGGTCAATTAAAGAAGACGGCGTTGAATCAAGTCCACCGCGATCTCGGCGGCAGGATGGTGCCGTTTGCGGGTTGGGAGATGCCGGTGCAGTACACGGGGATTTACGAGGAGCATCTGGCGACGCGGCAGGCGGCGGGGTTGTTCGACGTTTCGCACATGGGCGTGTACGATGTGCGCGGCGTGGATGCGGCGTCGTTCCTCGACGCGGTCTGCGGCAACGATTGCGGCGGGCTGACGCCGGGCGAGTCGCTGTATACGCATTTCCTCACGCCCGATGCGGATGTGATCGATGACACGCTCGTGTATCGCCGCGGCTGGGACGATTATCTCGTGGTGGTGAACGCATCCAATGACGACAAGGATCGGACTTGGTTGGAGGCGGTGCGCGATGGAAAAGTGTTGATCGACCATGCGCGTCCGTGGGCGCGGACGTTCGGCTACAACGCGGAGATCCGCAACTTGCGCGATCCGAAAGCGGGCGACGCGATGCGCGTGGACATCGCTTTGCAGGGACCGAAGTCGCGGGAGATTTTGTTTGCGATGGGTGTGGATACGGAAACACGTACACAGGTAAACAAGTTGAAAAGGACGGAGTTATGCAACGCGGTGATCGGCGGATTCGATTTGATCGTGTCGCGTACGGGTTACACGGGCGAGAAGATGGCGTTCGAGTTGTTTGTGCATCCCGACCGCTCCGTTGATTTTTGGAATGCGATTTTGAAGGCAGGCGAGCCGTTCGGCGTCAAACCCGTCGGGCTGGGAGCGCGCGACTCATTGCGAACCGAAGCGGGTCTTCCGTTGTATGGGCATGAGATGGGGCTTGGGTCGAAGGGATCCGGCGAACGCGATCTGGGCGTTGCCGAGGGCGGCTTCGGCTCCTACGTGAAAACGTACAAGCCGTGGTTCATCGGGCGGGATGCGTTCGTGGCGCGCGAAAAGGAACGCAAGGGCGTGGTTGTCCGCTTCACGTTCGACGAGCAACGCGTCCGCATGGCGCACAACGGCGACCCGGTGGTCAACTCGAACGGCGAACGAATCGGCTTCGTCACCTCCTGCGCGATCGACAGCGCGAGGTTCATCACCGGTCAGGCGTTTGTGGATTTGAAGTATGCGAAGGAAGGCACGCCGATTCTGATTCATCAAGGCGGCGTGATGGATCGTCCCGCGTCGGCGGCGAAGGTGGTGAGTCGGTTCGCGAAGTTGTAGAAATCGAAGAACTCAGGAATTAGGATGAATACAAAGGAAGAGATCGTCCACAATTGGTTGCCGCGCTACACCGATACCGCACTCAAAGATTTTGGCAAATACATCTTGCTCGTCAATTTCGAAGATTATTTGCATATGTTCTCGGAATGGTATAACGTCCCAATTTGCGGCGCCGAGAAGCCCATGCCCAACGTGACGGCGGAGGGCAGTACGTTGATCAACTTTGGGATGGGCAGTCCCAACGCCGCCACCGTGATGGATCTGTTGGGCGCGATCCAACCGCGAGCGTGCCTGTTTCTAGGTAAATGCGGCGGACTCAAGCGAAAGAGCAAAGTCGGCGATTTGATCCTGCCGATCGCCGCCATTCGCGGCGAAGGGACTTCCAACGATTACTTTCCGCTCGAAGTGCCGGCGCTTCCAGCCTTCAGCCTGCAAAAAGCCATCTCCGCTACGATTCACGAGTACGGACGTGACTATTGGACCGGCACGGTTTACACCACCAACCGCCGCGTCTGGGAACATGACGATAAATTCAAAGCCTACTTACGCAGTATGCGCGCCATGGCAATTGACATGGAAACTGCTACGCTATTCAGCGTCGGATTCCACAACGAGATTCCCACCGGCGCGTTGCTGTTGGTCTCAGACCAGCCGATGGTTCCTAGCGGCGTGAAGACCGCCAAAAGCGACAAGAAAGTCTCGCAGAAGTTTTTGGATATGCACCTGCGCATCGGGATCGATTCGCTGAAAGAATTGATCAACAAGGGCGAGTCGGTCAAGCATTTGCGATTTTAAGAGCGGAGACAGTCCGCTCATTGACGGAGTAGATTGAATGAAACTTTCAAAGCTAACTTTGAGCTTGATATTTATCTGGTCGATCTTCATGGGTATTACGGTCGGCGCCATCGGGTTCGGGGCGATCTTTCCATCCACGAATCGACTCGCCAAACCGTTGGTCTGTCCGCGCGGAGACATGCAATTGGAGACGCAGACATATACTCCCACGCCGGTGGAAACAGTCACCACGTTCACTTGGTATTGTGTGGATCCGTCCACAGGCGAGAGAACCGAGATCGGTCTCTTCCCGATGAGTTTATATACGGGAGTTTTCTACGGGCTAATCTTATTCGCGCTCATTTATTTCGGCATCAAAATCTGGGGGAAGCCATTGGGCAAGACATTTTCCAGCGCGTCGCCGACACCGATTAAGCGCACCAGCGCTCCCACCCCACATTTCAGAGAAACATCTGCAAGCGCGGGAAATGCTCTCAGGCGGATGAAGGAGCTACAGCAATTACGCGATGCGAACCTCATCAGCGAATCGGAGTATGAACAAAAGCGCGCCGAGGTGTTGAAGGAACTGTGACATTGTCGCTGGGAACGCGATTGAATGGACCTAGCGCAGTGATCTTGGAATAAAAAATCCGAAGCATGACCGCTTCGGATTTTTTGATTTACGATACAATCTCCCCATGAAAAAAGGCACGCGGACATCGAGTTTTGGAATCTCCCGGCGCATCAGCCACGATTCGTCGGACTATTACGATTCAAAACTGTACTCCGAGCTCGACAGCCCTCCACGCTCCGACGCGCCGGTGGAGGATGCCGCTTTCCCGGTGGAATACGAGAATAAGATCATCTTGGGCTCCTCCGAACGGATGCGGGAGATTCCCGACAACTCCTTGCAGCTTATGGTCACGTCGCCGCCATACAACGTCTCGAAGGAATATGACGCCGATCTCTCGCTCAAAGAATACCTGCAACTCCTGCGGAACGTCTTTAACGAAACGTATCGCGTCCTTGTCCACGGCGGACGCGCCTGCGTCAACGTCGCCAATCTGGGACGCAAGCCCTACATCCCCCTGTCCGATTACATCTCCCGCATGATGCTCGATATCGGGTTCAAAATGCGCGGCGAGATCATCTGGGCAAAAGGCGCGGGCGCGGGCATTTCGATGGCGTGGGGCAGTTGGCAATCGGCGTCGAATCCCGTCTTGCGCGACACACACGAATACATCCTTGTCTTTTCCAAAGGCGCGTTCGACCGCAAAAAAGGACGCAAGGAAAACACGATCTCCAAAGAACAATTCATGGAATGGACCAAGTCCGTGTGGACGATGAATCCCGAATCGGCGAAGAAGGTCAAACACCCCGCGCCGTTCCCGGTCGAGTTGCCGTATCGCCTGATCCAACTCTACACCTTCAAAGGCGACGTGGTCCTAGATCCCTTCATGGGCAGCGGTTCGACCGCCGTCGCCGCGTTGAAGTCCGAACGAAAATTCGTCGGCTACGATGTCGATGCGGAATATATCCGGCTGGCAGAGAAGCGTATCGTGAACGGTTCGTGAACGTTCATCTGAAATTTCCCCCGCGCTTTGAAATTAAATGATGACCGCCAGGGTGAGGGGGGCACCCTAGCGGTCATCGCTTTGAATATTACTATATCCCTCAGCGTTTTGCAAGAGGGGATTTATTAGCGTTTCATAATAAATCGAATCGCCTTGTCCATATCTATGCCCCGGGCGGGAATCGAACCCACATCTAAGCCTTAGGAGTGCCTTGTTCTATCCATTGAACTACCAGGGCATTGACGAGATTATATCAAAAACAAAAGCGATTCCGCTTCTTGACGCGATCCGCCTCCGTCTTTATAATCTCCGCCATTCAGAAGTAGTACGCATTCGGCTCTCCGACAGGAAAGAAGGTCGTTGACTGAAAGCCTTCACAGAAAAAGATTGCGGAAGTCGTCTGAATTGAATTGCTGAAGAAAATTGATAATTACCAATTACTAGACCAGCACGGGATTGCCCGTTACAGCAAATTCAAGAGCGTTTGTTAGTTTCGTAGTTAGATAGTTGAATAGTTTAGGCGTTTGGCTTCTAAATCAGCAAACTACAAAACTATAGAACCAAGAACTATCGAACTAACCAACGAATTGAGGTGGTACCGCGACACGCTTGTCGTCCTCATCATGGACAAGGCGTGTTTTTGTTTTCTGGAGCGTACATGAAACTCAAACCCATACTCCAATCGCAATACCTCTCTGCTCTGGCGATGCTCAGGCAAGCGATCGCGCAATGCCCGCTCCAAGCATGGGATAACCCGAATGATAAGGATCGTTTTTGGTTCGTCGCTTATCACGCTCTGCGATTTGCCCATCAGTATTTGAAGGCGAACGACAAAGGATATCCGCGCTGGGAGCAACGACGGCACTCCAGCCCAGGTAGACCGTTTTCAAAAGAAGAGATTCTCGAAAAAGTGGCGATCGTCGAACGCGATGTCGTTGAACAGGTTGCATTAATGGATCTGGAAGCCAAAACTGGCGCTACCGGCGCCCTCGCAAACAAATTTGAACTGCAACTGTACAACATTCGTCACATCCAGCAACACACTGGCGAACTGTATGAAAAATTATCCGCGTACCCTGTCAAACTTGGATGGGCGTCGCAAAGATACAACAAAAAGAGGAAGAAATGACCAAACACGAACTACCCAAAGCCTACGATTTCAAATCCACTGAGGCGCGCATTTATGCGATGTGGGAGGCGGGCGGATTCTTCAAACCGCACAACGACCCTTCCAAGCCGGGTTTTGATCCGAACGTCGAGCCGTTCGTCATTTCGATTCCGCCGCCAAACGTGACCGGCGAACTGCACCTCGGTCATGCCATGTTCGTCAGCGTCGAAGACTTGATGATTCGCTATCATCGCATGAAAGGCTACTCCACGCTCTGGGTGCCCGGCACCGATCACGCTGGCATCGCCACGCAACTCATGGTGGAGCGCGACCTCTTGCAAAAAGAGGAAGTGACGCGCGAAGAACTCGGGCGCGAAGAATTCCTCAAACGCACGTGGGAGTGGAAGCGCAAATACGGCAACATCATCACAACGCAGATTCGACGCCTCGGCGCCTCCTGCGACTGGGATCGCGAACGCTTCACCCTCGACGACGGACTGAGTCGCGCCGTAAGGGAGGCTTTCGTCCGCCTTTACGAAAAAGGACTGATCTACCGCGGACCGCGTCTCATCAACTGGTCGCCGGGACTCAAAACCGCCGTCTCCGACCTCGAAGTGGAATATGAGGAAGAGGAAGCCACGCTGTATTATTTCAAGTATATGCTTGCCCCAGAGACCTCCGAGGTCTCACAGACCTCGGAGGTCTATATCCCCGTTGCCACAATCCGCCCGGAAACGATCCTCGGCGACACGGCTGTGGCGGTGCATCCCAACGACGAACGATTCAAAAAATTCATCGGCAGGACCGCCATCGTGCCGATTCTGAACCGCGAGATTCCCGTCATCGCGGATGAATACGTGAGCATGGAGTTCGGCACGGGCGCGCTCAAGATCACGCCGGGACACGACCCGAACGATTACAACATCGCGCAGAAGTATAACCTGCCCATCATCTCCGTCCTCGACAAGGAGGCGAAGATCAATGAAAACGGAGGCAAGTACAAAGGTCAGGACCGATACGAAGCGCGGAAAAATCTCTGGGCAGACATGAAGAAGGCCGGTCTCGTCATTAAAGAGGAAAAATACACCACCACCATCCCGCGCTCGCAGCGCGGCGGCGAGATCGTCGAGCCGATGATCTCCGAACAGTGGTTCGTCAAAATGGAATCGCTGGCGAAAGCGGGGCTGGGCGCGGTGCGCGATGGACGCATCAAGATCGTGCCGGAACGGTTCGAGAAAATCTATTTCAACTGGCTCGACAATATCAAAGATTGGTGCATCAGCCGCCAACTGTGGTGGGGACATCGCATCCCGGTGTGGTATTGCCCCGACGGGCACATGACCGTGACGTGTGAAGACCCAACGCAATGCGCCGCCTGCGGATCGAAAGACATTCGCCAGGATGAGGATGTGCTGGACACGTGGTTCTCATCCGGTTTGTGGCCCTTCTCAACATTGGGTTGGCCCGAGCAAACACCCGACCTCAAATATTTTTACCCGACCACCTTTATGGAAACCGGCTACGACATCATCTTCTTCTGGGTGGCGCGCATGATCATGATGGGACTCGAATTCACCGGCGAAGCGCCGTTCCACACCGTGTACTTGCATGGGCTCGTGCGCGACGAACACGGACGCAAAATGTCGAAGACGACCGGCAACGTGATCGATCCCCTCACCGTGATGGACCAATTCGGCACGGATGCGCTTCGCTTCACCCTTTTGGTTGGTTCGACGCCCGGAAACGACATGAACCTTTCGGTCAAACGCGTGGAAGCCAATCGCAACTTCGCCAACAAATTGTGGAACGTGGGACGGTTTGTGATCAATGCGATTACAACCCTCTCCCTTTCAGGGAGAGGGCAGGGTGAGGGTCAGACTCTCGCCGACGCATGGATCGAATCGAAACTCCAACAACTCATCCGCGATGTGGAACGTAACTTCCAAAACTTCCAATACGGGCAAGCGGGTCAGCAGGTATACGATTTCCTCTGGTCCGATTTCGCCGACTGGTATGTGGAAGTTGCTAAAGAGCAGATGAAGACCGAATCACTCAAACTGCAAACGGCGGAAACGCTCGCGCGCGTGTTCGACGCGTGTTTGCGAATGCTCCATCCGTTCACGCCGTTCGTCACCGAGGAGATTTGGGGACACTTGCACAGCGCGGTGCGCGAGTCTCCAATCTCCAACCTCTCGAAAGATTGGCCCCAAGCCATCATTGCGGCAACGTTCCCACAGCCGTGTCAGCCCGAAGGGTGGGAAGAAGCGAAGATCGCCGACTTCGAGTTGGTACAAGAGATCGTGCGTTCCATCCGCAATTTGCGCGCGGAGAAAAATGTCGCGCCCTCCAAACGCCTCGCCGCGACGATTTCCGCGGGCGATCAACTTGATTTGATCACAAGTCAAGTTTCTGTCATTGCATCCCTCGCTGGCTTGGATCAGTCCCAAGTCTCCAGTCTCAAGTCTCTAACCGCGAAGCCCAACGATTCCGTGTCGCTCGTTGTTGGCTCTGTCGAAATTTACATCCCGCTTGCCGGTATGGTTGACCTCGCCAGCGATAATGCGCGTCTTGAAAAGGAATTGAAAGAAGCCGAATCGCACATCGAGCGACTGGAAAAATTGCTTGGGGGCGATTTTGCCAACAAAGCCCCCGCCGCGCTGGTGCAAAAAGAACGCGACAAACTCGCGGGCTACAAAGAAACAGCGGAGAAGATCAAAGCGCAGTTGAAGTAAAACACAAAGGACGGACTTATGTCCGTCCTTTCTTATGCTTTCAGATAAATCTATTGCATGAGTTCGTTCATCTTTTCGATGAACCCTGCGGGGTCTTTGAAAAAATTTGCGACGTGCACTTTTCCCGTACGCAGTAACGCAATTGCCTTAGGTTCGAACGCGTTCAGTGTGCTTGTTGTCGCGATGACATCCGCTGTGCGCCCACTGCCCTCAGCGACCAACACCGGGTTATCATGTTGGATATTGAAACGGGCGTCTTCCCATGCGATCTGCCCGCCGTTGATCATGATCGCGACCGAAGCCAGCGAGCCGGAGAGGGCGCGGGCTGACGCCGCGATCCATTCCGATTCGTCGCCCCAATGATCCCCCGGGCATAAAATGAAATGAGAGTGATGAGGTTCGAGTCTCGTCTCGATATTTTCAATATCCCGCGCCGCGACTCCGATCAGCGGAAAATCTTGCCCCGTAACTTGGCGCGCGCGCCCAATGGATGCCATCACACCCGAATCCGTCCCGCCGTCAATGATGGCGGCTTGTTTCCGCTCGACAAATGGGATCAGGTGATCTTCAAAGAACTTTTGCACTTTGAGGATATCTTCATCGGTCATGCCGCTGGCGCCGCCGACGATCACAATCGCCGGCTGTTCATGGTCAAAGCCGAGTAATTGCCAAGTTTGATGAAGTTCATCCAACAAGTCCGGGCGGATGACCGGTTTGGCTTGACCGTTACGAAGAATGGAACTCAATTCCATGGTCGAATTATATAACAAGCGGTTTGATTTGTTGCATTGTATTTCCGCTTGCAGTCGAACTCAATCCGCCTTATCATGCTGGGAATGATATTCTTGAAACTCGATTGGTTGACCCAACTCAAACGCAAGGAAATCGTCTTTCTGGCGTTGCTAGTCGTCTCCGGCGGTTGGACCGGTTATCTCTGCGGACGGGTGGCTACTCAATACAGCGAGTTGTTCGTCCCGTTTTCACAAGCGTTGAAATCTGCGGCATGGGTCATCGCCTCGTTAATTGTGATCGAGGTCATGGTCGGAGTTGCTAGCGCGCTCTTGCGTCCGTTACGTTTGCTACTCTTCGGTCACAGTCTCGGCGCAGTTGCCCTCCTCCTCATCTGGCGTGACGGTTGGATCGCCTTTGCCGGAGCGTTCGTTTATTTTGCGGGCATGGCATGGTATTCTCGCGTCCTCGCGAGCGAACTCGACAGGAGACTTGAATTTTCCCTGCGTCCGCTCGTCTACGAGCAAAGAAAGATCATCATCACGCTCTCGCTGATGCTGAGTCTCTCTTTTGCCTGGGGCTACCGCCTGACCGCGCAAGACCAACTCGTCATCCCGCAGGGATACAAAAACGCCGCGGAAGAAATGTTGCTTTCGAGTTTAGAGTCACAAGTGCAAAACCAACCCGACTTGGATCCCATTGCGCGCGACCTCTACATCGAACAAGCGCGCAAAACGCTCGACAATTCATGGAACCGCATCGAATCATCCATCCAACCGTATGTTCGATTTATCCCTCTCGGTTTGATTCTCCCGCTATACCTTCTGCTCGTCGGCTTGCTCGACTCGCTCGCGTGGATCGCCTATTTTTTACTCTGGCTGGCGTTCAGTCTGCTCAAACGCCTCGGCGTCGCTCAAACCGTCGCCGAAACCAGCGAACGCAAACGACTCCGTTTATAACTTGCGATATAATCGCGCCAACTCAATACAAACCTTCGGGGCAGGGTGAAATTCCCGATCGGCGGTATAGCCCGCGAGCAACTCGTTCTTTCCGCAGTTGAACTGCGGAAAGAACGACAAGCAGGATTCGGTGCAACTCCGAAGCCGACAGTCACAGTCTGGATGGTAGAAGGATATCGACTCACCGCGAGTCTGATTCGACTTAACGCCCCGGAAACGCACGTTGTTTTCGGGACTTTTATTCCGCTTCAGACTCAGGGAGGTCTGATTCTGCGCCCCGACCTTTCGCGGCGCTTTTTATTTTCCCCCGCCATTCCCCTCTCCCGCTGGGAGAGGGCTAGGGTGAGGGTGAAGTCATTATGCTCAAACGCTTTTTCCCCATCCTCCTCTCGATCCTCGCCTTCCTCCTCGGCTGGGACCTCCTCACGCGCCTGAGCGGAATCCCCAACTTCATCCTGCCCTCGCCCCTCAGTGTGTGGACGCGTTTCCTCCGCGCGATGCAAGATGGAAGTCTGCTTCATCACACAGCCATCACGTTGACCGAGATCGTGCTGGGACTCATCGTTGGCGTTTTGTTTGCGACCGTTTTGGGATACGCCCTCGCCAAGTCGCGCGCGCTGGAAAAAGTGTTGTCGCCGTATCTTGTGGCAAGCCAGGCGATACCTGTGATTGCGATCGCGCCGCTGTTGGTCATCTGGCTCGGAGATGGGATTCTCTCGAAGGTGGTTATCTGCGCGTTAATCGTGTTCTTCCCCGTGTTGGTGAATACGATTGTCGGTGTGCGTTCCGTGCCGACCGCGTTGTACGACTTGATGAACTCGCTCCATGCTTCGCGCTCGCAAATCTTTTGGAAAGTGGAAGCGCCCGCGTCATTGTCCGTGTTCCTCGGCGGGCTACGCATCGGCGCGACGTTATCCGTCATCGGCGCCATTGTCGGCGAACTGGTGGACGCGGAAAGCGGTCTCGGCTTTTTGCTCCAACTCGGCGATTTTCAATATGACACGCCGATGGTCTTTGTGGCTGTCTTCACCCTCATCGCGCTCGCGTTGATGTTGTATGGAGCCGTGAGGTTGTTGGAAAACAAATTTTTGAAGTGGCAGAACTAATGTCATTGCGAGGAGGGCGATAGCCCGACGAAGCAATCTCATCAACACAGGAGATTGCTTCGCCACTTCGTGGCTCGCAATGACATGAAAAAAGGAGATCCAAAATGTTTCGCAAGATGGTTTTACTCACGCTGGGGCTGGCGATCACGCTGACGGCTTGCGGCAGTCCAAACGTCCAGAATGAAGCGTTGACCCACATCCGTTTACCGATGGGGTACATCCCCAACATCCAATACGCGCCGTTCTATGTCGCGGTCGAAAAGGGATATTTCAAAGAGGCGGGGATCGAAGTTGAGTTCGATTACGCGTTCGAGACCGATGGCGTCGCGTTGGTGGGCGCGGGCGAATTGCCGTTCGCGGTCGTTTCGGGCGAACAGGTTTTGCTGGCGCGCGCGCAGGGATTGCCCGTCACGTATGTCGCCGCGTGGTATCAGCAGTATCCTGTTTCGGTGGTGGCGAAGAGCGAACTTGGCGTGGTTGTGCCGCAGGATTTGAAAGGGAGGAAGATCGGCTTGCCCGGTTTGTTCGGCGCGAGTTATATCGGTTTGCGCGCGTTGCTCGCCGCGGGCAAACTTACCGAAGCGGATGTGACTCTCGACGCGATTGGATTCAATCAAGTCGAACTGATGGCGGCGGGACAACAAGATATCGTCGTCGGGTACGCGGCGAACGAGCCGATTCAATTGCGCGCGCAAGGCATCGCAGTGACTGAATTGCGCGTGGCAGATTATGCTCAACTCGCGGCGAATGGAATTTTGGCGAGCGAGAAAGTGATCGCGGAGAATCCTGAACTAGTGCGCGCGTTCGTCGGCGCTTTTCTGAAGGGTCTCAAGGATACGATTGCGAATCCCGATGAAGCGTTTGAGTTGAGCAAGGCGCACATCCCGAATTTTTCCGAACTCGATGAAGGCGTTCAACGCGAAGTGCTTGCGGTGTCCATCGAACAATGGCAGGCGGAGCGACTCGGCTATTCCGACCCTGCCGCGTGGGAGAACATGCAGAACGTCCTGCTCGATATGGGTTTGCTTTCCGAGAAGATGGATTTGAGCAAAGCCTTCACGAACGAATTCATTCCGTAAAAACTTAACCGCAAAGAGCGCGAAGATCGCCAAGAAGACATTTTTAAGTCTTTGCGTTCTTTGCGTGCCTCGCGGTTCAAAAAAATGTCTCACGCGCCCATTCTTACCATCCGCAACCTCTCTGCCGTCTTCCCAAACGAAAACGGCGGCTTACGCGCGCTCGATGACGTTTCGTTCAAAGTTCGTCCGCGTGAGTTTGTGTGCGTGTTGGGTCCTTCGGGTTCGGGCAAGACGACACTGTTGCGAATTTTGGCTGGATTGATTCCGCCCACATCGGGCTCGTTCACGTTCGGTCGCGGCGGACAGCCGAGCATCGGCATGGTCTTTCAGCAGGCGACGTTGATGCCGTGGCGGACAGTTCTTGAAAATATCATGCTTCCGCTCGAAGTGAATCGAGTGGATGAAGCCAGCGCGCGGAAGAAGGCAATTGAAATGATCGAGTTGGTCGGATTGCAGGGATTCGAAGCCTCACTCCCGCGCGATCTCTCGGGCGGGATGGCGCAACGCGTGGCGATTGCGCGGGCGCTCATCCATGACCCCGACCTGCTCCTGCTCGATGAGCCTTTCGCCTCCCTCGATGCCATGACCCGCGAACGCATGTGGACGGAACTCTCACGCATCTGGCAAGCGCGCCAGAAGACGGTCGTCATGGTCACGCACTCGATCAACGAATCGTTGTTTTTAGCGGATCGTGTTTTAGTTCTGACTCAACGTCCAGGCAAAATAAAAATGGACGTGGCAGTTGACCTGCCGCGCCCACGCAAGGACGACATCCGTTACACATCCAATTTTGGAAAGTTGGCGAGAAAATTACGCGGGGCGATTGAATAGCCTACGCCAATTCCACTTTGAGTTTTTTCCCCAGCGCGGAAGCCGCGCGCTCCAAAGTTGATAAAGTGACCGATGAATTGGATGGGTCGAGCAGTCGTTCCAACGCGGCGCGGCTGGTTTTCATCTTATCCGCCATTTCTGTCTTGCTGAGTTTGCGTTGCTTCATTTCCTCGGCAATTTGATAAGCGATGACGCGTTTGATCGCGGTCGCTTGCGCGCGTTCGAGCAAATTCTCTTCGCGCAGAAAATCATCAAAGGCGCTTCCAACTTTTCTTTTCTTCATGAGTTCATTCCTCGTGTAGGTCTGCCAATCGTCGGCGGGCGGCGTTTAACTCAGTGAGCGGAGTCTTTTGGGATTTCTTCACAAAGCCGTGTAGAAGTACCATCGTGTTTCCTTCCACAGTGAACACCACGCGTGCAATTCCCTGCGTGGTGTTCGAGCGCACTTCCCAAAGTCCGCGTTCCAGTTTGCGGATCAAAGGCATTCCGAGGGGCCAGCCGAATTGTGCGGTTTTGATGTCTTCACCGATAATCCTTTTATCGTCGCGGCTCAGGCTCTTCAACCATTCGCGCACAGGCTCGTTTCCAGCGGATGTTCGATAAAAGAACACGTTCAGGATTGGCTGGCGTTGTTCCTTGTCCACGAAAGGAGTGTATCACAAATGGTACACACGTCAAGACAGCGAAAGTTGCGTGCGACGATAGAGTAAATAAAAGCGTCCCGCAGGTTTTGGGGCAAACTTTATTGCCTTGCAGAAACCTGCGGGACGGTTCGTTTTATGGCGCAATCCACACCACAAACGTCAGGCTGGATTTTTTGTAATCCCCCCGCACTTCCCAACAGCCGAGCGTTGGAAATTCCACCCCCGTAAGCATAGCTTCGCCGATGTCATTCGCCATCGCGTGCGTCGCGTCGTAGAAGCGGAGGTCGGGCGATTCGCCGTCCAATCTGTGACCAGTCACCACCAGCGCGGGTTCAGGTTCGTCGGGCAGGGAATACAAATCACTCCACCACACGATCTTTTGAGTATAGCCGTCCGAAGTTTTTGGTAATCCCGACCAAACTCCATCGTTGTGAAGCGCGGTCCATAAATGTTCCGAGCCGAACCAGAAGATTCCCTCCCATGGCGCGGACGGTGAATACGGCTCAGGCGCCGAGAACGCGGGTTTGCTGAATGTTGTGACAGGACAATCCTTTGGCGGAATCTTCGACGCGATTTCGGTTTCGACGGTTTGAGTCAACTCGACAGGCGCGGGAACATCCGTGGGCATCCGATAGTCTTCGAACGATTTGGTTTCCTGATGCGATAGAGTTGTGCAACTAGCCAAAAGTATCGCGAGATGTAGAATGGAAAGGGTGAAATATCGTCTTTGCATTGCGACTCCTTGCTTTACCTCAAATACACCGCAAAGAGTTCATAGGTTCCAGCAGAACAAAAATTAATTTTGTATCGAAATGTTCGCTCGGTTTTTCGCGGCGAGGTTCCTCAATAAATTTTGCGTCGCCTCAGTCACCTCATCTACCGCTTTCTCGAACGCCGCTTCATTGACCTTCGACGGCTTGCGGTAGCCGCTGACCTTCCTCACAAATTGCAACGCCGCCGCGCGGATTTCCTCCTCGGTGGCGGGGATTTCACTGCGTAAGGTTTTGATGCTTCGGCACATAGTTATCGTTTCTCCTTTTCGCCAAGCAGATGCCAGGCTTCCATCGTCCCTTTGCCTTTGACTTGAATCTCACCGACATATTCGCACTCGAAATCGTCTTTCAGCAATTCGTACGCGGCGCGCGTGATTTGGATGCGGTTCTTGACTCCGTGACTTTCCATGCGGCTGGCGGTGTTGACCATGTCGCCCCAAACGGCGAACACTTTCCGCCGACCAATCACGCCCGCAATCAGCGAGCCGGAATTCAACCCGATGCGAATCTCGATCGGATGTTTACCGTTGAGGAAATTCCCCTCGTGGACTCGCTTCAACATATCCAGCGCGAGACGCGCCAACGCTTGCGCGTGATCGGGTCTGGGCTTCGGGACGCCTGCCGCAGCCATGTAGCCGTCTCCCGCCACCTGAATTTTCTCCACTTTGTGTTTTTCCACCAGTTCATCGAAGAGCGAGAACACATCGTCGAGCATTTGCACCACTTCGTGCGGACCGAACTTGGCTGAGATCGGCGTGAAGTTGACGATGTCTACGAAGAGCACGCTTGCCGATTCGATTTCCTCAGCGATGGTTTTGTTGCCCTGTTTGAGTTTGTCGGCAACCCAGCCGGGAATCACATTGTGGAGCAGGGAATCCACCTGGTCGCGTTGAAAGCGCATGTCGTACTTTTGCAGGAACTCACGGCGACTGAACCGCTCGAGATAAAAACTTGTGAACGCGCCCAGGACGTTCGCGCCGAGAAAGAAAAAGTTATAGATGATGAAGATCAGCGTGCCGGTCTCAGTTTCCAACAATCCTTTGACCCAGATACTGTTGACCTCGTAACCCACCGCGATGATCAGGTTGGCGATCAACGCGTAACGGAAGAGCAGACGCGAGAGTCCGTACGTCCACATCGAGACGAGCAGTAAGCCCGTCACATAGAAGCGGTTGCCGAATTCCACTTCGCGCGTCACCGCGATCATGGCGACGATGCCCAATCCCGCGATGGACGCGGCGGCGCACGTCAACGGTTGGATGTACGCTTGGAAACTCTTGAAATACGTGGAGGCGAAGATCAACACGAACACCGGGACTACAATCCCGAAGCGAATTGCCCAAACCGTTTCCTTTGACAGGGGGACGGCGTAGATATCTAGAATGCCGAACAGCGCGTACAGCGCCGCTCCCAATGCCAGCGCAAAGCGTATAGTGGAACGCGTGCCGACGCGATATTCTTCCAGAAATTGTTTTTCGATCTCTGGAGGAAAACGCAGTTTACCTGCGCGAGGATAAAGCGAGGCGTAGGATGTGGTCATCGTTCAGGAATCTTATTGCAGTTTCGGCGGCGCGCTTTTACCGTCCAGCGTATACATGTCCGCATCGGCGGGTTGAAGTTTTACTTTGAAGATCGCCTGTAGCTTTCCATTGGCAACTTCGAGTAGCGTCTCCAACTGTTCCTTGTCTTTCGCTTCCCCGCGGAACACAATGTCCTTGTTGCCGTTCAAGCGCTGAATGAAATGCACCCAAATGTACTTACCGTCTTTCGTTTTCTTGGCGAGCAGTTTGTACATGCCTACTTCAGGAATGTACGGCGTGATCCACGCACCCGCGATCTCCTCGCCCTCGTCAATCGTCATCACAGCCAGTTCTCGCAGGGATGGTTGTTTCATCTTTCCTCTATCATCGCCACTACGGTTAAACGCGGGGCAAATCCATTAACATAACCTCAGCCAACATGCGCGGGTTTACGTTGCGGTCCATTTTTTCGAGGGCGGCTTCGAGTCCGCTGACCACGCGGCGCGAGGCGGAAAGGTCCATGCGCGAGGCGATATCTTCGATTTCTACATTTCGATCTACATTCACCAACGGAGTCTCGGTCTGCGCGGCGCGCAGCATCACATCGCGCCAATAGGACAGCCAGAACGTGATCGTCTGCCGCATCGCGTCTTTGTCTTTGGCGAGCTTGTCGGCGTAGGAAAATTTTTCCACGCGCGAGGCAGGCAAAAGGGAGAGAAGATCGTTTAGTCGTTCGTCGCGCTGAGCGAGCAGGGAATCGTCTTCGGTCAGCCGAAGCGCATATCCCATTCTTCCGCTTGAAATATGCGCGATCAATTTTGCGCGCGAATTCTCTAATCCTCTTTTTTCTAATTCTCTTTGCACATCTTCCACTCGCAATGGTCGCAACCGCAACACCTCACACCGCGAAACGATGGTCGGCAATAATTGTTCGGGATTGTCGGCGGTGAGGATCAACACCGCGTATGACGGCGCTTCTTCGAGCGTTTTCAGCAACGCGTTGGCGGCGCTGTCGTTGGCTTCGTGAAAACGCAAAAACAGCGCGACGCGATAACTCGATTGGAACGGTTTGAGCGTGAGCGTTTTGCGCGCCTCGCGGATCTGATCCACTTTCAGGATGCCGCCCTCGGATTCGGATTCGACCACGGTCAGGTCCGCGTGCTTTAGCGATTCGATCTGCTTGCAGTCACGGCACATTCCGCAAGGGACGCCTGCCTCAAGCGGTGACGCGCAGTTCAACGCCTGAGCGAATCGCAGCGCCAGCGTGCGGCGACCTACGCCCGGCGGTCCCGCGAAGAGATACGCGTGCCGCGTCGCCCCGCGGACGATGTGCTTCTGTAACATGTCCACCGCCCAGTGGTGACCAACTACATTCCAATTGCTAGGCATCAATCTTTACCTGCACGAAGTCGTAAATAGGATTCATATCTGTCAGAATGAATTTTACCCTCCTCCAACGCGGCGCGCACGGCGCAACCGGGTTCGTGGACGTGTGTGCAAT
>WBZY01000249.1_pt3 | contig 41431 bp, 32 predicted proteins | sample 5204191 | NCBI WGS metagenome assembly WBZY01 (sample SAMN12344363, study PRJNA552823) | activated sludge metagenome | biome: Activated sludge suspended growth; feature: Anammox Sidestream; material: Wastewater; isolation source: activated sludge from anammox sidestream of wastewater treatment...
GGGAAGATCGTTGAATCAAAGGCCGAATCGATCGAACGCGGCAAAAAGGAAAAGCGAAAGGTCCTCGCCGAAACCGAAACTTCGACCGACGATGTGCTGATCGACATTTATTCCGCGGACACCGAACAGGGTTGGCGGATCACGACCAAAGGCTTCGATTTTTCGACGCTTGGAAAGGAAAAGACGCTTTTGGCGGCAGATAATGTTCGACTGCTGCTTGAAAGGGTCAAACATTTTGCCCCGAACGCGCTAGTTGCGGATGAGTATCCGGAACTGATCGGACTTCTTGACGAAGTTTGGGAGATAGAACGCCGGACAGATTTTGGCGGTTTGAAACGAACGGGAGTTTGGCGGGCGGGTTTTGCGAAGGTTGCACGGACAAGCAACCTTGAGCAGTTCGGCAGGTACTCGCGCCTGCAGCGGATTCTGTTATGAGGCGGCAAACGGGAGAGAATAAGAACCCGGCCTGGAAGCACCGATCGGCTGAGAGCCAGCGCGGCCGTGCCGCCGAAATACGGGCGAGCCATCAACCGGTGCCGGCATCTACACCGATGATCTTTGGCGTGCTTCCGGTGGTTGAAGCCTTGCGTGCAAACTCGCGCAGGATCGAGAAGATCGTCGTCGCTGAAGGCTCCCGCGAACGGCGCCTGGACCTCATTTTCGACCTTGCCCGTCAACAAAGGGTGCTTATCCAACGAGTGCCTCGCGAACGCCTTGACCACCTGGCCGGCGCGGACGCCAATCACCAGGGCGTCGTCGCGTTGGTCTCGGCGGCCGGTTACGCGTCGATCGAGGAGATCCTTGAGCAGGATGGCTCACCGGCGCTGATCGTCATACTCGATAGCGTCGAGGACCCGCGAAACTTGGGGGCAGTCCTCAGAACGGCCGAGTGTGCCGGTGTCAACGGTGTTGTGATCCCCGAACGACGTGCCGTCGGGCTGACCGACACGGTGACAAAGTCGTCGGCAGGGGCGACCGAGTATATCAAGGTTGCAAAGGTTCCGAACCTGAATCGGCTTATCGATGATCTCAAGAAGCAGAACATATGGGTGGTAGGGACCAGCGCCGACTCGACACTGGATCACACGGAATGGGACTGGCGGCAGCCAACGGCGCTTGTTCTTGGTGCAGAAGGAAGCGGCCTTCACCGGCTTGTTCGCGAGAATTGCGACGTGTTGGTGAAAATCCCAATGTATGGAAAAATAGAATCACTGAACGTTTCGGTGGCAGCGGGCGTAATTCTTTTCGAGGCCCGACGCCAGAGAGACGGCAAGGAAAGGTAGGATCATATGTTTTGTCCAAAATGTGGAACCGGAAATCCCGACGACGGCAAGTTTTGCCGAAGCTGCGGTACCGATCTTGGCGGCGTCTCCGCCGTTATGAGTGGGAACTTGCCGGCAACCCTTTCGGATTCATTCTCTTGCGACGGCCGGAAGTCGAAAGATCCGAACGAACTTTACGCCGGGGGGATCAGAAATATCGTCTTTGGCGTTGGTTTCGCGGTAATCTCGCTTGCATTGGCGATCTCGGGTGTCGCCGGCGGCAAGAGTTGGTGGTGGGCGATGCTCTTTCCGGCAGTGTCCTTTTTGGCAAAAGGCATCTCAGACTGTGTCCGATACAGCAGGAACGACCCGTATGCACGAAGCGCGGCCCAACCGTATGCGCCGCAGCTTAACCAGACCTATGCAAGGCCCGGCCTGCCGCCTACCCGGGCCGAATATGTTTCACGCACCGAGCCTCGTTATGAAACGGGCGATCTGGTCCCGCCCAGCGTAACCGATAATACGACACGTCACCTTGAGATGAATCCTGAAGGCGAAACTATGGCTCTGCCAAAGAAGTGACTGGGGTAGGGGTCACTTTTTCACAACGGCCCTTCCGTTCCCCGCGTTTCCGCTTGCATCGAAAACCCGCAGAGTTATGACCCATTCGCCCGTGCCACGGATCGGTATCTCCACCTGATACCGCTCTTCCGACGAATCCGAAATACCGTCTTCCGCATACACCGCCATCCAGGGGCCCCCATTCACGCTATACTCTGCCCGTGCCAGGCGGCTGGATGCATCTGACGCGGCAAAAACGATGCGGGCAGTGTCGGCGGTGATCTGGGGTTGGGCTGCCGTCACGGACGGCTGCGTGTTGTCGATGTCGAAAGGCTCGCTTACGCGTTCGCCGGTCATGAATTGCCCGGCCGGGTTACTCGGTGAGTCTTTCGCCACAACACGAACAACGTAACGCCCGTCGGCAAGAGACTGGCCGTCAAGCGTGAAGAAGGTCTCGTCGATGTTCTCGCGCAGCAGCTTGAAGGTCGTATCGCGCACTTCGCGATAGTAAACATCGTAAACAAGCTTGTCGCCGTTGCGGTCTTCAGCGCTCCATTGAAATGCACGGCCGCCCCGTACGAAGGCGCGCCGAGGAGCGACCGCCTGAACGGGAAGGCCAAACATTTGCGGATCAAGCCCCGAAAGCTCAATGTTCGGATCGATCTGAACCGCAGGATTCGCGATCAGGCCGAGATTCGCGGGGAAGGTCTGAAGCGTTAAGACCTCGGGCGCAATATTTCGCGGCAAGTACGCAACATTTACTTCATTGACCGAAGCTGCAACCGCCCCAATTCGCAGTATCGCACGCCATTGAAGGTACTTTGCCTTGGGGCTTGCGACCTGGCCGCCCGTCGCACCAGTGACCTTTGACCAGGAACTCCAGGTCTCATCCGGTCCTTCCGTATTGCCACTTCGAGTTTCGACCTGTACGCCGCCAGACGCTCTCCACCAAAGACGGCCCCATTCCGCGACTGAACCTGCATCCAGGATCGATGATTCGTAGCTTCCTTCGTCCACCGTTCCCGGCCCGATCTTAAACAGGCTGCCCTGATTGCTTGATGTCGCATAAAGTTCAGCACCCTGACCCACAATCGTTGAGACCTGGCTTGCATCGGTCTGCAGCGCGAGCGATTCACGACCGTCGTTCGTTATGTTGTAGATGCGCCCCTTGTCAGAAGTCCCGACCAAGACACCATTGCCGGTTTTGTGCGCATATAACGAAAAGGAAGCCACCGTCGAAGACGACCACAATATATCGGCCCCGCCGTCCGGAAATATCCGGTACACGGCCGACTTCGCACCGGTCAGGTCGTATCGGCTTTTCGTTGGAGTTGGCGAAGTTGCAGGATTTGCTCTTGTGACCGCAACAACCTTTCCCGGCGGAGCGGGCGAAGGTGTCGGCGTCGGCGTTGCGGCCGAGTCGCCAAGTGCGAGAACGTAAACTGAACCGTCCGGGCCGATCGCCAGATCGTGGATCTCGCGAAGTGGGGAATCGAGCAGGGCGAAGGGTTTGCCGTCGAGGCCAAATTTCAGCACGAGGCCGTTCGAGTCGGTGCCCGCATACAGGTTGCCCGACCTGTCAGTTTTCAGGGCGACGATGTGCGAGTCACTCGAATCGAAAAAAAGCGATGAAGAAGGTACCGCATTTGCGGACCGAACACGATAGATCTTTCCTCCCTCGCCGGTCCCAACTGCGAGGCTCCCATCGCTAATTACCGCGAGCGACCAGATGTACTTTTCCTTCGGTTCAAAATAGACGGTTGCCTTGCCCGCAGAGTCGATCTTATAAACCTTGCCGTCCGGTGATGTCCCGGCGAAGATCTCGCCAGTTGGTGCAACGGCAAGCGCGCTTACATTCATCTCGGCAAGATCGCAGAAAAGTGATCCCGATCCAGCGGCGGTGACCTTAAAGATCTTGCCGTCGCTGCCGGTGCCCAGATAGATGTTTCCATTCGGATCGACGGTGCTCGACCAGATGTATGGCTGCTCGGTCTTGTACACTTCCGAAAGCCGCGGAGAAAGAGTGATTGCACCGCTGCTGTCGATGGATACGTTGCGGGCGTCGCCTTTTAGTACATCGGCACGCGAGCTGACCGACCATACGGAAGGCTCAGATGCGAGCAGGACGGCTGAAAATTGAAGGAAAAGGCCAAGCGAAAGAAGGATTTTCATCATGCAGAAATCAAGCGATCCTAGACTGATCTAAATATAAGCCATCTGCGCGCAAAAGGACACTTATAGCCTACTTTGAAGAGCTCTTAACGTTGTGGAAGATTAGCTCCGCGTCGTCGCCTTGGCCTTTTCGCGGGTCGGATGTGCCGCCGTTTCGACATCCCTATGCCCTTCGAGAAAGGTCATTGCATCTCGCAGTTCCTCAGCATCGCCCGTGATCAGCCTGGCGCTGCGTTCGCGTGTGAGATAGGCCCAGAACCATTCCGCAAGGACGATAAAACGGTTGCGAAAACCGATAAGGAAGAAAACGTGAAGGAACAGCCAGAACATCCAGGCGATCCAGCCTTTGAGTTTCATTCCAAAGACCTGGGCTATCGCCTTGCTCCGGCCGATGGTTGCCATCGTGCCCTTATCGACGTAGCGAAAATTGCTTCGCCGCGCGCCTTTGATGTCGGCGAGAATACTTGTAGCGGCTGCTGTACCCATTTGCATTGCCGCGGGACTCACGCCCGGCACCGGCTCGCCATTTTCCTGTTTTAGCGAGGCCATGTCGCCGATGACAAAGATGTCTTTATGCCCAGGGATCGAAAGGTCCGGCTCGACAAGAACACGGCCTGCCTTGTCGGTTTCGACACCGAGCTGCCCGCCGATCGGTGATGCGGCTACGCCTGTCGCCCAGACCACCACGTCGCAGTCGATCCACTCATCGCCGACCATCACCTTGCCGGGTTCGATGTCCTTGACGAAGCTGTTTAGGCGGACCTCGACGCCGAGAGATTCGAGCTGCGTTTTGGCACTTTCAGAAAGATCTTTTGCGAAAGTGCCGAGCACCCGATCGGAACCTTCGAACAGCATCACGTGTGCTTTTCGTGTGTCGATCGCCTTAAAATCTTTTGCCAAGGCCTGGCGCGCGATATCGGCGATCGCACCGGCAAGCTCAACGCCGGTCGGGCCGCCGCCAACCACTACAAAGTTCAGAGGTTCGTGAGTACCCGTAAGATATGCCTGCCGTTCGGCGATCTCAAACGCAAGCAGAACGCGTCGTCTGATCTCTACCGCGTCCTCGATAGTCTTTAGGCCGGGAGCCGAAACTTCCCAATCGTCATGCCCGAAATATGCATGCCGCGCACCGGCCGCGACTATCAGAAAATCAAACGCGATCTCCGAGCCATCTTCGAGGCGAACCTTTTTAACGGCGGCATCAAAGCCGGAAACTTCGCCAAGTATGACCTCGATATTCTTTGCGTAATGGAGAATGCGCCTGATCGGCGTGGCTATCTCGCCCGGCGACAGCACTGCCGTGGCAACCTGATAGAGGAGCGGTTGGAAAACATGGTGATTCTTTCGGTCGATAAGCGTGACGCTTACCCGTTTATTGGCCAGGGCCTTTGCAGCCCAAAGGCCGCCAAACCCGCCGCCTACGATCACAACTCTTGGTTTGCCGCCCATAAACAATGCCCCTCATCATCTTAACGCGAAACCAGGCGAACGCGCGTTTCATAAATCGATACGAAACTTCTTCAGCCATAGTTCGACAAGGCGGCGCAAGGACGAAGTTTGACCTTGACTAGATCCCAATATATCTCGCATACAACGACCGAGCGACCGAAACATCATCCGTCCCTTTAACGATCGCGCGCCCATCGCTGAACAATGTGATCTCACTCCCGTTAACCGCAAATCGCACGAGATACTCATTCCATTTAATGTCCTGAATGTTCGACAGTTTCCCGGCAAAACCTGCGAGATCGATCGCGACCGGCCGTGGCGGCGCGATCTGCACGGCATTACGGCCGCAAAGTACGGCTGCGAATTCGGCCGCCTCCGCATCGAGGAACTCAAAATCGCGCATTCCGCATGCTTTGCATTCTGGATTCGGCGGTCCAAGCTTTATCTTTCGCCAATCGTTCGCCCAAACGTCGACCTGAATAAGAGATCGGTGCAGGGAACTCGTATCGCCAATGAGCACCTTGATCGCTTCCGTCACCTGTATCGCCGACACGCTCGATATTATCGGCATTATCACGCCGGCCGTGTCGCACGTTGGCGAACTGCCGGCATCGGGCATTTGCTCGAAAACACACCGTAAACAGGGAGTCTCGCCAGGGGTTATCGTCATCGTCGTGCCGTAACTGGATACGGCAGCACCGTATATCCACGTCTTGCTGTGCTTTACGCAGGCGTCATTCAGAAGATAACGGACCTGAAAATTATCAGTGCCATCGAGGACGACGTCGCAGCCTTCGATCAGCGACTCGACGTCCGATTTGTTGATGTCCGCGATCATCGCTTCGACCGCGATCTCGGAGTTTATTTCGCCGATCCGCTTTTTGGCTGCGATCGCTTTCGGCAGCCGCTCCGCCGCATCGGACTCTTTGAACAATGTCTGCCGCTGCAGGTTGGTGAATTCGACAAAATCGCGGTCAACGATCCGTAAGGTCCCAATGCCTCCACGTGCAAGCATCTCGGCATGCGAAGCCCCGAGAGCGCCGCATCCGGCCAGAAGCACTCGCGCGTTACGCAGCTTCTCCTGCCCGGCCTTGCCGACCTCGGCGAATAGAATCTGGCGGCTGTAGCGCTCGTTCATATCGATGCGTAATTGGTTCAATTCTAACAGCACAGATGCCAAAACCAGAGCCCCATCCTCGCCGAAGGCCTCGCTGAACGAAATCCGGAAAATCGATTGGCGATGCGTAAAGGTTTGAGTATAATCACGAAACAAATCTCGGAGGTGCGCCTGTGAAAAGTTCGATCCGGACATTCGTTGTTTGCCTTGTATTCTTTCTGCTCGTAGTGTTTGCAAATGGCCAATCGGTCAGTGTCGGCGACCAGGTCCAATATCAGTGTTTTTGTTTTGGCCAGGAGTGGGTCCGAGCAACTGTCGAAGCGGTTAGCGGTGGTTCGGTCAAGGTGCGTTTTGGCAATATGGACAACCAGGTCGTGACCTTGCCGATAAACTCACCGAAGCTGCGGCTGCCCGGCCGCGGAGCAGGGAATTCGGGCGGCGAATGGCGGGCAGATCAGATGCAGAAGGCGTTTGCGGCCGAGGCGGCACCGCGATTTCGCCGCGTGGTTGAACAGTTCGCACATTTCTATGATCCGCAATACAACTACTCGGGCGGGCCTGTCCGTGCCGCCGAGTGGCAGCAGGTGATGACGCAGCTCGCCGAACTCGATTCGCTCTGCCGGTCGCGTTACAACGGTCTTCGCAACTTTGAGGGCGTTACCTATATACGGCCGGGAAGCGTTGATTATCGCTTCGCGGTCTGGTGCGACATCGCCGCGAATCGCGCAGCCGTCGAAAAAAAGGCGCGCGTCGGAATTGCAAAGACGCTCATCAATCTCGGCTATACGGACGAAAATCTTAATTTCGGTTTCAATGAGCCGGACAATCCCGTGCGAATGGAGACGCAGCAGCTGATCTGGGACCGTGCGAAATGGCGGGCTGAAAAGATCGCGTGGCTCATGCCAAAATATGCAGAGTACGGCGTGCAGGTGCCGGCCGACGCGACATCGGAGGCCGAAAAACGCGCCGACCAGCTTCGCGACATCGTTATGCGCGACGCTCCGGGCCGTTCGTACAAACAGCCGCCGCATCACGACGCTGCCGTCGAATCGTTTATGCGGCGGCAATTCGCCAAAGAATATCCGGGCGTTCAGGTGCTGAAGATCGGCCTCGATTACAAGACTTGGGTTCAGCGTAAAAGCCTCTCATACGTCGGCAGCGACGAGATATTTCGCTACTATAAGGTCAACTACAATTCATACAAACGCGGCACCGCATTGCTAAAACTCCCCAACCGCCCGTTCTGTCAAACACAAGACTGGGTCGTGGGCCGCAACGGCGGGTCACTCGTCGCCGTAGCCGTCGGCGGCAGCGGAACGTTCATGCGGTGTGAGTAGATCGTCGAATCGATCGCTCCCAAAAGTTCTTGCGGCTATGCCGCTCTATTTGCGGAAAAGCTCTGCTTTTCCGGTGGTCGCTCCTAAAAATTCTTCCGGCTATCCCGCCGCTTCTGAAAATGTTTCAAATAACAAGAGATAACCCCGCTTACTATCTGACTTCAGTTACCCACAAACGGCTCCCGATATTTCAGAAGGACGAGGTGAAGAAAATCGTCGCCGACGCATTTAACGAAGCTCGGATATCGGGTGTTATCTTGATCTTCGCTTACGTGATAATGCCCGACCATACCCATCTATTGACGGATAATGCCCAAGCCATCAAAGATGTGCTGCGGTTTATGAACGGCATCTCGGCGAAGCGGGTGATCGGTTATCTGAAGAACGGCGGTTTTGAAAGCTCGCTGGCGAAGCTGCGGATCCAGGAGCGGGAAAATAAGTATCGGCACTCCGTTTACGAGCATCATCCGAACGCCTTTCGTGTGACCGGTGAAGATGCTTTTATGGAGAAAGTGAATTACATTCACCTCAATCCGGTGCGGGCCGGGTTGGTGAAACATCCCGATGAGTATTTATATTCCAGCGCCCGCATTTGGCACCGCCGCGCATTGGAAAATGAACCGCTGACCGTGAATATCGACAAGATCAAGTGGAGAGCGGCGGCATAGCCGCGAGAGTATTCTTGGTCTCTCCGGTGAAGCAGAGCTTCACCGCAAATAGAGCGGCAAAGCCGCCCAAGAAAACCAAGAAGCTGGAGAAATGACAACCGTTGTCGGACTGTCTCGGATATCCCCTTCTTCTTCTTCGGCCTATGCCCGCATATTTGCGGAAAAGCTCTGCTTTTCCGTCTCGGCTCAAATTTTGAGAATGCGGCTGTGCCGCCCGTTTCGCCTTGGAAGCGGCGGCATAGCCGCGAAGTCTTGCGAGGGCTTCTCGGGTGAAGCAGAGCTTCACCGCAAATAGAGCGGCGAAGCCGCCGGCGACTGAAGAAACGCGGGTGTGATATTCAATCAGGTTGTGTTAGTATGGTTCGCAAGTCTGGCAGGTCTTTATGATGAAAGGCTTACTCGTGTCTCTGTTTTTCATCTGTTTCTTCTCTTCGCTCCTAGTTGCTCAAGTCGCGCCGACCCGACTTGAAGCTAGCGCGATATACGAAACCGCGGTCAAGTCCGTCGCTCTTGTCGTTTGCGGCAATGCGGATGGAAGTTTGGCTCAGGGAAGCGGAGTAATTTTGCGCGGCGACGGCGTTATTGCCACGAATTTTCATGTGTGTGGGAATTCGACGCACGCTCGGGTGAAGTTGAGAAACGGTGACATATACGATGATGTCTCAATTTTTGAGACGGATGAACGAAAAGACATTGCCCTGTTAAAGGTCAAGGCAATGGGCTTGCCCGCTCTAAAAATCGGGGATTCTGACAACCTGAAAATCGGGCAGAATATCTATGCGATCGGCGCGCCGCTGGGACTAGAAGGCTCGATCACCCAGGGAATTGTGAGCAGCATTCGACCGGTAAACGAAATGTTCGCGTGGGCGGACGGATTTCGAATTATTCAGATCAGCACGCCCGTAACTCACGGAAGCAGCGGGTGCCCATTGGTCAACGATTTTGGCGAAGTAGTTGGATTAGTTTTTGCCGGTCGAAAGGAGGGACAGAATCTGAATGCTGCTATCCCGATCAATTATGTCTCGCCGTTGATTGCTACCGGCAGGGTTGGCGTTCAACTCAAGGACATCAACAGTTTCGTTCCTTCCGCTCCTAAGAAATCGACTGTTAATTCGTCACGAGCCGAAACTGAGAGAGCTTCAATAGCCGAAGAATTGGAGTACGGTAGTTTATCGGATTTGAAAGGCGTGAAGAGAGTTTATATTGATACTGGTGCAGATACTGTCTATCGGGATCATTTCATAAAGGAAATTAATAAAGCCAAATTAGGCCTTACCATACTAGCCTCGCCAGATGATGCGGAGTGTATAATTTTATTCAAGAACGAAGTTATAAACGAACCTTGGTTCAGCGGAAGTCCGGCAGTCGTAGAGAAGAGTCTTGGACAGGGACTGATCCTCGTACCCGGGAACGCGCAGAAGCGATCTCGCCTACTTTATAAATTCAGGGAAACTAAGGATTCGTGGTTCGAAAAGAAGCCATACATAAAGTTTGCTCAGATCTTTATACAGGCGTTCAAGGATGCGAATCGTTAATCGGATAATTACCCGAAGTTCTGCCCTCGCTGTACATTGTCTTCTTGTTAACAAACTGGTGAGGTTTTGCATCGTCGAGGTGCTCGGTTACGCCGACAATCGCACATTTTCCCCTGGATTTTCTTGAACTACGATAAGAACGTGTGACACGTGTGGACTCCAAGAATTGGCGAATGCGAGTATGTCCTTCAAGACTTCGCTTTTCTCTTCGTTACTCGCACCTTCGAATTTGTACTGATCTCTTTTGAAATCAAGAGATTCTCCTTACTTGGCGATATAAGAATTGTTCAAGAATCGTCTGGTCCATAAGTCGAAATGACAAGGCTCTGTTCGTTCCCGAGACATAGCCTTGCGCTGGCTTGCACACCGAGCATGAGTTGGATGCCAAGAAATTACATTCCGATGCCGCCGCCGGGCATGCCGCCCATTTCGCCCTTTTCTTCGGGGACGTCGGCGATCATTGCTTCGGTGGTGAGCATAAGGCCGGCGATCATTGTGGCGTTGCCTCGGCGGGATCGGATTTTCGGACGATCCGCTTTACGAGGCGGTCGGCGTATTTTTTTCTAGTTCCCGATAATGATCGATCAGCCGGTTGGTGTCGTGACCAAATTCGGCGGAGATGCGATGTCGTACCTCTCTGATCTGTTCGATCGCGGGATCGTCTTTGATCTTCATTCGAATTCTCCAAGCAATTCCAGCGGCGTTACGAACAGCGGAACCGTTAGTCCAAGCATAACATTAACTAGTCGAATGTGTCCGAATTTGTTAGCGTTAGCGAGATGTTTGCAGTTCCAAGTCAGCAGAAACTCGCATTCGTGAAATGATGCCAAGCAAGATGCAAAGCGTCACCACGAGGATCAGCGGGCATGACCTTCCTTGAAACATACGTATCTACTATCTCACCGATGCCCGACTCTATCGGAAGAATCGGCAATGACGACACAAGGTCGATCACGGCGCTCTTACTTGGGAAATTACCGTTTTCGATTTCGTCGAGTACCGCAATGCTCGTCACCAATTCGTAGTTTTCGGCGTTATCCCAAAATTGACGTGTCCAGTCGCGTCGAGCGATCATATCGGGTTCGGTGCGGACTTCGTGGTAGAAGCTGACGACGGATGTTTCGACGTAGACACGTGATTTCATTACGCGGAGTATACAACAAACAAGGCCCCGGTGTTTGCCGAGGCCTTGTTGATGTGTTGAGCCCATACTAACATACAGGCTACCGACATGGGCCGAACGCGTGCGTTCGTTGCGGACGAGGGCGTCCGCGTTCCGTTACATACCCATGCCCATGCCGCCCATGCCGCCGCCGGGCATGCCGCCCATTTCGCCCTTTTCTTCGGGGACGTCGGCGATCATTGCTTCGGTGGTGAGCATAAGGCCGGCGATCGAGGCTGCGTTCTGCAGAGCGGTGCGTGTGACCTTTGCGGGGTCGATGACGCCGGCTGCGACGAGGTCCTCGAACTTCTCGGTTGCGGCGTTAAAGCCTTCCGAACCCTTCGAAGCCGCCACTTTCTCGACGATCACTGCGCCTTCTTTGCCGGCATTTGCCGCGATCTGGCGAAGCGGTTCTTCGAGCGCCCGGCGGACGATGTTGACGCCGATCTGCTCGTCGGCATCATTCTCGTCGGCCTTGAAGCCTTCGAGCACCTTCGCCGCACGAACGAGTGCGACGCCGCCGCCTGCGACGATACCTTCTTCGACAGCCGCACGCGTTGCGTGCATTGCGTCTTCAACGCGGGCCTTCTTCTCCTTCATCTCGGTCTCGGTCGCGGCACCGACCTTGATCACTGCAACGCCGCCAACCAGTTTGGCCAGCCGCTCCTGCAGTTTTTCACGGTCGTAGTCCGAGGTCGTTTCCTCGATCTGGTTGCGGATCGTCTTGATGCGTCCGTCGATCGCGTCGCCTGCGCCGGCGCCTTCGACGATCGTCGTGTTGTCCTTGTCGATGGTCACCTTCTTGCACTTGCCGAGGTCGTCGATCGTCACCGCCTCAAGCTTGATGCCGAGGTCTTCGGTGATGACCTTGCCGCCCGTGAGAACAGCGATGTCCTCGAGCATTGCCTTGCGGCGATCGCCAAAGCCCGGTGCCTTGACCGCAGCCACATTCAGCGTGCCGCGAAGTTTGTTAACAACCAAGGTTGCGAGGGCTTCGCCTTCGACGTCCTCAGCGATGATCAGCAGCGGGCGGCCGAGTTTGGCAACCTGCTCGAGGATCGGCAGAAGATCGCGCATATTCGAGATCTTTTTCTCGTGGATAAGAATGAACGGCTCATCAAGGCCGGCTTCCATCCTGTCCGGATCGGTCACGAAGTACGGCGAAAGATAGCCGCGGTCGAACTGCATACCTTCGACGACCTCGAGGCTGGTGTCCATTGTCTTTGATTCCTCGACGGTGATAACGCCGTCCTTGCCGACCTTGTCCATCGCTTCGGCGATGATCTTGCCGATCGTCGCATCGCCGTTTGCCGAAACCGTGCCAACCTGGGCGATCGCGTCGCCCGACACCGGCTTGGAAAGCTTGTGGATTTCTTCTACAACCGTGCCAACTGCCTTGTCGATGCCGCGCTTGAGCGCCATTGGGTTTGCACCGGCCGCAACCGTGCGGACGCCTTCCTTAAAGATCGCCTGTGCGAGCACCGTCGCGGTCGTCGTGCCGTCACCGGCAACGTCCGAGGTCTTGCTGGCCACTTCGCGGACCATCTGCGCGCCCATGTTCTCAAGCGTGTCCTTGAGTTCGATCTCCTTCGCAACGGTCACGCCGTCCTTTGTGATCGTCGGCGAGCCGAATTTCTTGTCGATAACGACGTTGCGGCCTTTCGGGCCAAGCGTAACTTTTACCGCATCCGCAAGCTGGTTTACACCGCGCAGGATAGCGGAACGTGAATCTTCACCGTGAATTACTTGTTTTGCCATGATGTTTTTTCTAGTCTCCTGAGAACTGTTCAGAGTTCAAATTTTAGTGTTGGTTAGCCTTGAGCATAACGCCCTTACTTCGTGCGGGCTTTTGCACCGATTGCATCGATCTCGCCCTTACTTCGTGCGGGCTTTTGCACCGATTGCATCGATCTCGCCCTTACTTCGTGCGGGCTTCTGCCTTATTTGGCGGCCTCTCCTGCGCGGCTGATGACACCGAGGATCTCGTCCTCGCGCATGATCAGGTATTCTTCGCCGTCGAGTTTGATCTCGCTGCCGCTGTACTTGCCGAACAGAACGCGATCGCCCTTTTTGACGTCGAGAGCCTGACGCGTGCCGTCTTCCTTATACTTGCCCGCACCGGCGGCGATCACCTCGCCTTCCTGCGGCTTTTCCTTTGCCGAATCCGGGATAAACAGACCGCCAGCCGTCTTTTCGGCCGAGTCCTCGATCCGCTTGATGATCACACGATCGTGAAGTGGTGTAATTGTAGTTGCCATTTCTGGTTACTCCTTTAATGAATGTAGAATCAAAACATGGCGGCGAGCGAAACTGTATGGAACCTCAAATTAGCACTCGCCGCGTATGAGTGCTAGTTTAGAAAACGCGGTTAAACTTGTCAAGTGGATGGTGCCACAGATAGAAAATATGACTGTGCTATTATCAAGTTCGCGCTGTGGCGAGGTCAGGATCTTATAAAATGCACCTATCGGAACTAAACATTTATCCGGTCAAGTCCTTAAAAGGCATTTCATTGGAGGAATCACCGATCGAGGCGCGCGGCCTGCGTTATGATCGGCGGTGGATGCTTGTGGATCAGCACTCGCGGTTTATGACCCAGCGCGAGCATCCGCAAATGGCGTTGATCGAAACGAGCGTAAATGGTGCCGGCCTTCGAGTTCGGTTTGACGGCAGGGAATTGGCCGTGCCGACTGAGGCTGAGAGAGGGCCGATCGAGGTTGCCATTTGGGAAGGCCAGGTGGCGGCCGCGTTGTTCGCAAATGATGTGAACGATTGGTTCTCCGAAGCACTCGGCGTGGAATGCCGACTCGTAAAAATGCCCGAGACCACGCATCGCCCAGTGCCTGCCGACTATGCGGTCGATGCGGCAAATGACCACGTCAGCTTTGCCGACGCGTTTCCTTTTTTGCTGATCGGCGGAGCTTCGCTCGCTGAGTTGAATTCACGACTCAAATCTCCCGTACCTATGAACCGATTCCGGCCGAATTTCGTCGTTTCGGGTTCGGAACCGTTCGCCGAAGACAACTGGCGCAAGGTGAGGATCGGCGAGAATGTGTTTCACGTGGTAAAGCCCTGCGGACGGTGCGTGATCCCTACCGTCGATCAGGCGACCGGCATCAAGGACGGAAAGGAACCGCTGAAGACGCTCGCTTCCTTCCGGACGAGGAACGGCAAGGTGCTTTTCGGGCAGAATCTAATTGGGGAGCATCCGCGCGGGATGGCTAGAGTTGGCGATGCGGTCGAGGTTCTTGAGGTGTACTGATCGGCATCCTGGTCCGGACCGTCGATCAATGAGAGAGATCGAAGTCCCGGCGTGAATCTGTCCGGCCCGATTCCTAGCACGAGCCGCATCGATTGGTCTGCGATCGCCTTGAAATCGGCCAAAGACGAGCGGTCATTAGTATTCTTTGCGTTTACATGCCCAGCCAAGACAAAACCGCCCATATAGACGAGCCAATCGTGAACTTTTTGTTTCTCGGAATTTGTAAGCCGTTCTATCTCGGGCGTTGAGGCCATTCCGGAGCGGATCGCATTATAGAGATCTTCCGTCGCAGCGTCGGATGGCATGTCAGAGTTGTAGTAGGCGACAACGTTCGAAGCGATGAAAAATGTCATCGCGGCCGCGAGGTCATTGGATTTGCCGTCCTTGGCAACCTCGGTCTCGTAACTCTGCTTCAGCTGCCTGAACAGTTCCTGAAGTACCGATCGCTCGCTCGGGTTCGTGGTAAAGGCGGCCGCGAGCATATCGCCTATCCCTGTGTCCGGGCCCGGCCCAAACTTGACCACTTCAGGCCCTGACGGTACAGGTGAGTCCGCGACAGGCCGATTGGAGCGGCGAGATATAACCTTGCGCGAAGGCTTCTCCGATGACGCGCGGCGTGTCAGGATGCGGTTAAAAACGGAAGCTGAGGGGCCTTTCCAGGTGCCGCCGAGGCCTTCCTGGATCTTTACCTTGCCGCCGCCAAGTCCGTGGACCTGAGCAACGGCCTGCATCGCCGATAAAAGCAACAGTACGCCGGCGACGAGTTTCCCTGAGGTATTTATTCGGCCTGTCATCTCTAGAGATCCCTACAAAGTGTTTCCGGTTAGCCTTCGATACGCTTCGAGGTACCGATCGGTCGTGGCTCGCGCTACCTCGGGCGGCAATGGCGGTGCCGGCGGGTGTTTGTCCCAATCTAAACTTTCCAAATACTCGCGGACGAATTGCTTGTCGAAGGACGCCTGCGCTCGGCCGGGTTCATACGAGGCCGCATCCCAAAAGCGTGATGAATCGGGCGTGAGAACTTCATCGATGAGCAGGACCCGCCCGTCGGGACCGAGACCGAATTCGAATTTTGTGTCGGCTATGATGATCCCTTTTTCGAGTGCGTATGCAGATGCGGTGTTGTAGATCTCAAGCGACAAGGCCTTGAGGTTCGTGGCTGTTTCCGCTCCGACAATACGCTCCATCTCAGCTTCGGTGATGTTCTCGTCGTGTCCGGTGGCCGCTTTGGTTGCCGGTGTGAATAGCGGTTCGGGTAAACGGTCGCATTGGAGCAATCCCGGGGGCAAGCGGTGGCCGCATACCGATCCGGTCGCGAGATAATCCTTCCAGCCTGAGCCCTCCAGAAAACCTCGGACAACGCATTCGACCGGGAAAACAGCGGTGCGCTTGACCACGACGGAACGCCCACGAAGTTCAGTATGACGGCGCACTGCTTCGGGCATCTGGTCAAAATCGGAAGTGATCAGATGGTGGTTGACGATCGGCTCAAGGCGATTGAACCAAAAGGCGGAAAGGGCCGTCAGTATCTCTCCCTTGCGTTCGATCGGAGTGGGAAGGATGCAGTCGAAAGCTGAAAGCCGATCCGTCGCGACCAGAAGAAGGCGAGATCCGTCGATCTCGTAAACGTCGCGGACCTTTCCCCGATGCAGTAATTTCAGATCCGGAACCGAAGTTTGCGAGACTGTTAAAGCCGTGGCCATAAGCTTATTTGCGACGATGCATAACTTTAGCCCGAATGCGGGCCGTGGTAAAGGCGGCGAATTGCTGCGCCCCAATAAGTTCCGTGATAGATCTCGGGTGGCGGGCGAAATTGCCAGTGACAAAGCTGTTCCGATCGTGCATAATAGGATGTAGCCGCATCGTTCTTGCGGTTTTTCCAATTCGTCTTCGCAGTGTCCCGCGCTCCAGGTTCTCATTCTAATTCGTACTATATCCCAATGAACAGTCGTGTCAGTTTTGTCTTGCGTGGCGCCGGCCGTTTGCTTACGCCGTTGGCCGGTGTTGCAGTAGTGTGTGCCCAGAATGGTGCCAAGCCGTCACCGCCGCCAGAGTCCTCGTTATTGGGTACATATGGCATTTACCTCGGCGTTGTTGTCGTCCTCGGCCTTTTGGCGTTTATTGTCCTTCGCCGTAAGGCAAGTTCCGAAACGGTCGAATCGGTCGTCCAGCAGAACGATGGCGGGATAAAGCTGACATACAAGGAAAAGGCAGTGGAGGCCCCCGCGACTTCGAAACCAAAATCCGAACTCGAAGCACCCGCCGCCGTTCTTCAGCCCAAAAAGGGTGGATTGGCATCGTTGCCGATCAGTTCATTTAACAAGATCCAGCGGCCAAATTACTTTATCGAATTGCCTGAATCCTCTGATCCCGCGTTGCTCGGCGCTATCGAGGCCACGAACGAAGAATCTGAGGCTGATATGAGTGAGCGCACCTGGGCGCTAAAGCTGTTATCCACGTTCAAGGCGTCTAATTCAGTGGCAGCTATCGCTCAGGTGGCGCTCTATGACCTATCGTCAAAACTCCGTTCAGAGGCCGTCGGCATTCTTGCCTCATTCGATCATGAATCAGTGTTCGAACCCATCGTTAACGCTTGTGCCGACCCGACCCGGGAAGTCCGTGCGGCCGGAGCAAGGGCTTTGTTCAAGCTGACGTTCGATAGGGCGCATGCATGGGCCCGAATCGTAAACTCGGACAATATGGCGCGAATGCGGCACGCCGCACGCTGCGCGATCGAGGGCGACCTGGTCGAGCGGTCGTTCGATCGGCTGATCCACACTGACCGAAATATCGCATACGAGGCGTTCACGCTCACGGCCCTTCTCATCCGTTCCGGCGAGACCGAACCGATCTATCAGGCTCTCGCAACGCATAGTGATGAGAATCTGAAGCTTGCCCTTCTCCACGTTTTGGAGACGATCAAGGAAGATCGAACATTCGAAGACCTGAGCAACCTTCTGCTGAGTGTGGATCTGAGCCCCGAGATCGCGGCGAAGGCAAACGAGGTGAGGTCTTGCTTGCAATTGACCCATGCGTAGTTCATAACTATCTGATTCCCACGGGCTTCTAGCTGATCTTCATTTCTGACGATCAGCTATTTTTTTGTTCGGCCAAACGCCGCACATTCGCACGACCCGGGTTTTGGTATATGATTGAAGGATGCAATTCCGTCTCATTAGTGAAAATCAGCCAAAGGGCGATCAGCCGGGGGCGATCGAGCAGATCGTACGGAACCTGCGGGCCGGCGATAGGGATCAGGTTCTGCTCGGGATAACCGGCAGCGGCAAAACGTTCACTATTGCCAATGTGATCGAGCAGGTTCAGCGGCCAACACTGGTTATTGCCCACAACAAGACGCTGGCGGCACAGCTTTATCAGGAATTCAAGACGTTTTTCCCGGAGAATGCGGTCGAGTATTTTGTTTCGTACTACGACTACTATCAGCCCGAGGCATACGTTCCCGCCTCGGACCTTTACATCGAAAAAGAAGCTACGGTGAACGACGAGATCGACCGGCTGCGGCTGGCGGCGACGCGTGCGTTATTCGAGCGGCACGATGTGATCGTGGTCGCGTCGGTTTCGTGCATTTATGGCCTCGGTGACCCGGATGCGTATTACGGGATGCTCCTTTTTGTCGAGCCCGGACAGAAAATAAAACGCGAGGAATTCCTGCAAAAGCTGGTCGATCTGCAGTACGAGCGTGTCAACGTTGATTTTGAACGCGGAACCTTTCGCGTGCGCGGCGATGTGGTCGAGCTATACCCGAGCTATCAAGACAACGCATACAGGTTCGAATTCTGGGGCGACGAGATAGACTCGGTCTCGACGATCGATCCGCTGCTTGGCGAGGTTACAGAAAAGTATCAGAATCGCGTGCCCATCTATCCGAAGACGCACTATGTGATGACCAGGCAGACGGTCAAACGAGCGGTCAAGACGATCAGGGAAGAACTCGACCAGCATGAAGAGTTTTTGGTTAGCGAAGGCAAGATCGTCGAGGCACAGCGGCTGCATCAGCGGACGATGTACGACCTTGAAATGATCAAGGAGATGGGTTTTTGCCGAGGCATCGAGAACTATTCACGGCATCTGACCGGCAAGAAACCGGGCGAACCGCCGCCAACGCTGCTCGATTATCTCCCGTCGGATGCGATGATCGTTATCGACGAATCGCACCAGACCGTGCCGCAATTGGGTGCGATGTACAAAGGCGATCAATCGCGCAAAGGTACGCTGGTCGAGTACGGTTTTCGGCTGCCAAGTGCGAAGGATAACAGGCCGCTGAATTTCGACGAGTTCGAATCTCGTCGTGGGCAGACGATCTATGTTTCGGCAACGCCGGGCAATTTCGAGTTGGAGCAGACGGGCGGCGAGGTCATCGAACAGATCATCAGGCCGACCGGTTTGCTCGATCCGATGATCGAGGTGCGGCCCGTAAAAGGCCAGATAGACGATCTTCTGGAGGAATGCCGCCGGCGTGCCGAGCGGCACGAACGCGTACTGGTCACGACGCTGACCAAGCGCATGGCCGAGAACCTGAGCGAGTATTTCCTCGAGGTCGGCGTGAAAGTGACGTATCTGCACAGCGAGATACTGACGCTTGAACGCATCAAGATCCTTCGCGATCTGCGACGCGGGGTTTTTGATGTTCTGGTCGGGATCAATCTGCTGCGCGAAGGCCTCGATCTTCCGGAAGTTTCGCTGGTGGCGATACTGGATGCGGACAAGGAAGGATTTCTCCGATCGGAACGTTCGCTGATCCAGACAATGGGGCGTGCGGCCCGAAACGCCGATGGCAAGGCGATACTTTATGCCGACAACATCACCGATTCGATGCGTCGGGCGATCGACGAAACCCAACGGCGGCGTGCGATCCAGGAAGAATACAATCAGGAGCACGGGATCACGCCGCAGACGATCGTTAAAGCTATCGACGCAACGCTTGTGACGGCGTATGAGGCGGACTATTTCAAGGTGCCGCTCGATCTGGATGCGTTCGAGGAATATTCGCCGAAGCAGCTGAAGGAAACTATCGCTCAGTTGGAAGTAGATATGCGTGCTGCAGCAAAGGAAATGAAATTCGAACACGCCGCGGAGATCCGCGATCGGCTCAGATATCTGCGTGAACGGGAGTTGGAGTACAGATAGTGCGAAAGCCCGCACGAAGTAAGGGCGATTTCCGCAATACGAAAGCCCGCACGAAGTAAGGACGATATCGATTCTCCGAGGTTCAGCGCCTTGAGAATCTTCGCCGATTCCCGTTGCCGGTTCCGGGATCGCGTTGAGTATTTCGCCCTTACTGCGTGCGGGCTTTCGCAGTGAATCACTCAAGATCGATTTCGCCCTTACTTCGTGCGGGCTTTCGCAGCAAACCAGTCAAGATCGATAACGCCCTTACTGCGTTGCGGGCTTTGGCAGCAAACCACTCAAGATCGATATCGCCCTTACTTCGTGCGGGCTTTTGCAGTGAATCACTCACGATCGATATCGCCCTTACTGCGTGCGGGCTTTGGTAGCAATCCACTCACGATCGGTATCGCCCTTACTGCGTGCGGGCTTTTGCAGTGAATCACCCAAGATCGATTTCGCCCTTACTGCGTGCGAGCTTTTGCAGTGGACCACTCAAGATCGATTTCGCCCTTACTGCGTGCGGGCTTTTGCATCGAAGGTCGCGTTTCGCGGTGAATTTCGATAAAGTTTCTGTGTGCAGGTACGGACCCAAACGGACAATATCCAAAACTATTTGACCGATGCGAGCAATATGCCCGGCGGGCATGCTGACAAGCTGTTCGTGCCGGAGACGGCGGATGATATCGCGGAAATTTTGCGTGAGGCAAATGCTGCGAAGATTCCGGTGACGATCTCAGGTGCCCGGACGGGAACGGTCGGCGGTGCCATTCCGTTCGGCGGATATGTCGTGTCGCTCGAACGGCTGAACAGGATCAAGCATATTGATAAGGCTTGGCGGACAGCCGTTGCCGAGCCGGGCGTTATACTTGGTGACTTCCAGAAAGCCGTTGAAGCTGAAGGGATGTTTTATCCGCCCGATCCGACCGAATGGAGCTGTCAGATCGGCGGCACGGTCGCGACGAACGCTTCGGGAGCACGAAGTTTTAAGTACGGAGCGACACGCGAATTCGTGGTCGGGTTGAGGGCCGTGCTTGCTGATGGTGATGAGATCGAATTACGGCGCGCTTCCGCAAGGCCGGGCATAGCATCCGACATTTCAGTTACAACAAGATCTGGCCGCGAAATTATCGTCAAGTCGCCGACCTATACGCGCCCCAAGGTGCGTAAGAACGTAAGCGGATATTTCAATGAGCAGCCGCTCGATGCGATAGACCTGTTTATCGGCAGCGAAGGCACGCTCGGCGTTATCACGGAGATAGAGCTCAAACTGCTGCCGAAGCCGGAAGGTTTTTTTTCCGGGATCGTGTTTTTTGAGCGCGGCGCGGACCTGCTTGCGTTTGTGAATGAGGCGCGGGATCGCTCGTTCCGAGCGCGTCGGAAGCCAGTCGCTACCGCTCACGGTTCTGACCTGGACGCTTCCCTGATCGAGTATTTTGACGATCGGGCGCTGAGATTCATTTCGGAGAAGTTTCCCGAGACGCCCGAAAACATGGCCGGCGCGATATTCTTCGAACAGGAAACAACGGCCGAGAACGAAGATCGGCTCTTTGAGCAGTGGAACATCCTCCTAGAGAGACACAATGCAGATATCGACCGATCATGGTTCACGACGACCGAGCAGGACCGTGAGAAGATGCGCAGCTTCAGGCATGCTCTTCCGGTTTCGGTAAATGAGCGCGTGGTGCGTCACAAGCAAAAGAAGATCGGGACCGATATGGCCGTGCCCGATGAAAATTTCCCTAGCTTCTTGAAATTTTACAAAGATACCCTGGATGCGAGCAGTATCGATTACGTCATCTTTGGCCACATCGGCGATTGCCACTTGCACGCAAACCTTCTGCCAAAAAATGACGCCGAGGCCGAACGATCCAGGCACCTTTACGGCCGGTTCGTCGCGCAGGCGATAATGCTCGGCGGTACCGTATCGGCAGAGCATGGGATCGGGAAGCTGAAGAGCAAGTACCTGAATGCTATGATGGGTGAGCGCTACCTGAACGAAATGGCCGAGATAAAACGAGCCTTTGACCCGAATGGCATTCTCGGCCGAGGGAACATGTTCGGCGAAAGATACCTGAGTTAAGATAGGCCGCGAATGCACTGATACTTTATTGGTCCAAGGTAAAGGTTTACAAGAGTTTAGATAGGCCACGAAGCCACGAAGTCAGGACTGCACTAATTCTTTATTCGCGCATTCGTGGCAACATCTCAATATGATCAAAGCACTTCTGATGGATTTCAACGGTGTCGTGATCGACGATGAGTCGATCCAGCACGACCTCTACACAGAGATATTAAAGGCCGAGGGTGTCGACGTAACCGACGAGGCGTATTATTCGCGGCTTGGAATGGACGACAAGACCTTTGTCGCGTCGCTCCTCGCTGAGGCGGGTAAGCCGTCGGGAATCGACCGCGTTCTCGAATTGACGGCTGAAAAAACAACAAGATGGCGCGAGCGTGTTGCGGCCGAAATGCCATTGTTTCCAGGGGTCGATAACTTCATCCGCAAGATGTCGCGCGAGTTTGCTCTTGGACTGGTCAGTATGTCCAAACGCGAAGAGATCGATTTTGTCCTCGAAAAGGCCGGTTTGGCGGATTGTTTCGCGGTTATCATAAGCGCAGAAGATGTGACGGGGTGCAAACCCGATCCGGAATGCTACAGGAAAGGGTTTGAACGGCTCGACCTGTACCGCATCTCGCAGGGCCATTTACCGATGACGCATTCCGAATGTGTCGTGATCGAAGATTCTCCAGCCGGAGTGACGGCCGGAAAGGAGGCCGATCTGAACGTGTTAGGCGTGACAAACACGGTCTCGGAGGAGAGATTACGAAATTCAGGGGCGAGATGGGTTGCCGACAGCCTCGATGATTGGTTTCCGCAATCGTTCCGTCGAGCGTTCGCGTGACCAAGGGGCTGGCAGCCTGCGGATAACCCGGGACGATGACGATAAGGCCTCCTTCGGCCAAAGGTGATAGCAGCCCGCTCTGCCGATCGCCTGTCCAAATTCAATATGTCTGAACATTTCATCTCACGTGACGATGCCGAACGCGACGTGTTGGCGTGCGCGGCCTATCTTGCCGAATCCATTCGAAGCAGCGACGGACGAGGCCAGGCGATGCTTGCGATCGTGCCTCGCTATTTGGCCAGGGGCGAGGTCGACCTGGCGGCCGAATTATCCAACACGGTTGATGATCCGTTCGTGCGCGACCGCCTTCTGATCGCAGTCGCCGAGACGTGTGCTTCGATCGATGACGAGGAGTATGCGATCCAGTTGATCGAGGCAATGGATGATCTGGGAATGCAGGCACAGGGTCGCGAACGGGTAGGCCTAAAACTTGCCGAGGCCGGCGATATAGAGAAGGCCCGAATTGTTGCGGACGAAATGGACCATCGGGACAATGTGCTCGCCGGGATCGCCGTCAGACAGTATTCTGACGGCAAGATCGATGATGCTCTTGCCACGGTCGCTGAGATCGCCTTTCCGGCGGCTGCCGCACATGCATTCGTTTCGATGGCCGCGGCAGAGATCGAGAACGAGAAGATCGAACCGGCGGCTGAACTCCTTGAACGATCGCTGGCGCCGGCTGAGGACATCGAGCATGATGAAGAACGGATCCGGGTGCTCACCGACATCGCAAACTCCTTTATTTCGGCCAAGCGGAACGACCGAGCGATCGAGACATTCGACGCAGCACGCGGCCACGCCGAGGTGCTTGATGGTGTCCACCGCGATAACTTCTTAGCGGCGATATCGCTTGGATTCCTGCGTTCCGGAAGTATTGAGCTTGCCGATCGGACGCTCGATGCCGTTCAGGACAAGACCCAGATCGCGACCGCTTTGCTCGGTTTTGCACGTGAATACTGGCGGCGCGATGAAAAGGACGACGCTCTCGAAGCGCTGGAAGAGGCTTACGCGATCCTCAGATCGCAAGGTGAACGAGAGACCCGCGACAGCAAGGCTCGTTTTGCCCGATATGCCGATATAGCGATCCAGTTCGCGGGCTTTGAAAAAGGCGAACGGGGAATTGAGATCGCGAACGAGATCGACGACGAAGAGATGTCGATGAAAGCACTCGCCCACATCGCTCAGATCACGACGATCCAAAAAAACGACGCGATCGCCCACGATGCTCTCTCCGCGATCCCTGACAACGAACATCGAATGTTCGCTATTGTCGCATTGAGCGACACGGCCGCCTCGAACGGTGAACACGAAAGAGCGGTTGAGCTGCTGAATGAAGCGAACAGCCTCATCGACGAGATACCGCAGTTAGCATCACGGATCTCGGCACAAATTGAATTTGCCAGGCGTTATGCGAAACTTGACGACCCAACCCGCGTGGAGGACGCCGTAGGGCAATGCCTCGAGAGTATTGCTGCGATCAGGGACGAGAGTATCAAGGCAGCATCGCTCGCCGAATTGTCGGCGCTTTCTGACGAACTGGGCCTTTCCGTTGCCGAAAAGCACGGCGAGATCATCAGGTCGATCGTCGTCAAAACGATGCAGCGGGGAATGTGATCGCGCACGATAGATCGGTTGAGGCGACGTGAGTCCCGGACTGTCAAACTTCGTCAATAAATGTATCGCTTGAAACGAGATCGGCGAATGTTTCCCGCCGTCGGATCAGATCGGCCTTTCCATTCTCGCGGATCAGGATAACAGCCGGTAGAAAACGGCCGTTGTACTGCATTCCCTGGGCAAGCGAATATGCACCGCAATTGAGCAACGCCAACACCTCGCCGGGCTGGACATCTTCAGGCAGAAGGCGATGATCGGGCAAACGGCCGAGACCTTCATGGTCGAAATAAACATCGCCGCCATCGCACAAAGGGCCGGCCAGTTTGTATGGCGTGGTATGCTCCGCGGCCGCCCGCTCGGCGGATATGAGATGGTAATACCACTTGTAGGTTTCCATCGATAAGAGGATGTTAAAGCCCGCGTCGGTCAGGAGCCAGGAATCGAATGCGGCATCCGGCGTGCGGGTCGTCGATCCCGTTTGACCCACGGGCCGCTCCTTTTTGTTGCGCACGGTCGTCAGGCATAGGCCGGCATCTGCGATAATGCTGCGGCCGGGTTCGAGAAGCAGTGTAATTTCGTCGAGCAGGTGTTCGGCACCGCAATCTTTTGCAAAGGCCCAGGCCTGCGCCCAGGCGTTGCCGACCGCTGTCGCTGGTTCGTAATGTGCCCTGAACAGATCCCGCTGCTCTGTATGGAATGCATCGAGGGACGCACCGCGAAGGTAATTGACCGGGAAGCCGCCGCCGAGATTTATGTGGCCGAGCTTGATACCGGCTTCGGCCTCAATGCGGATCATGCTGTCAACCAGCATCCGAAATGCTTCGGTATAAGCTGCCGGATCGGGATTTTGCGAGCCGATATGCAGGTGAATGCCGCGAAGGCTGAGATGCGGCGAATCCTTGTACTTGCGAAACGCGTCGAACGCTTCGTCCGGCATCATCCCGAATTTTGAGGTGAGCAAAGCGGTCTGCAAACCCGAGTGCGTGTTCGACTTGATCTCGGGCACAAGCCGCAAGCTGACGTTCGCCGTCTTGCCGAGCCGTTGGGCGGTTTGTTCTATCAGGGTGAGTTCGTAAAGAGAATCGACCTGAATGGCGTAGGTCGAATTCTCGATCGCCATTTCAAGCTCCCAAACCTCTTTGCTCGTGCCGTTGAAAATTATCTGCTCGCCGGTGAAGCCGGCCTTCAACGCCTTCCACAATTCGCCGCCGGAGTTGACCTCGATGTCACAGTCTGCATCTTTGACGGCTCGCAAAATGCCCATCGTGGACATCGCTTTCGCCGCGTAGCAGAGTTTCAGAGGACAGTTGATCTCATCGCCGGCCTTTTTCAGTCGTTCGATGTTGTGGTGTGCCATACTCGCGCGCCAATTCAAGAGCGTTAACGCCGTCGATAGTTAGCTGATTGTTTTTATTTTCGAGAAAACTATCTATTTCCCAGGGTTGAGTCATTTGTGCGGCTTATTCAAAACGATTGCGGCGAGGTTTTTGCCAATCGGAAACCATTTTCTTAAATTCGTTTATTTGTCCATCCGTGAAGAATTTTTTTGATACCGTCCAGATGTGGTCCCAGTCGATATCAAAAACGACGGTTAGAACTTGCAGATCTCTTTCGTAATAGAGAGCCTTCATCAGCTTTCCTTTCTGATAGAGGTCGATGATCGAATCAAACCGCATCAATATCAATCCGTTAATCGTCGCGACCGGATAATTGCCCTCGGCAAATTCGTAAGTAGTCACTTCGTTCTTGTGGACGTAGTCAAATAAGGCGTTTGAAGTTTTAAGGAAATCAACACACAGGCCTTCAAAATCGGCGTTTGTAAAATTGACGTCCTCGCCGATTACCTTGACATGGCCCCTGACCTTTTCGAGTTCTTTTACCGAGATCAGGATGTCTAGGTCTTTTGTATTTCGATCCTGAATGTATGCGAGATAGGCGATGCCGCCGACGATGCAAAATTCAACATCGAGCTCGTCCATCAAATGCAAAAATTTTATTATGGAATCAGGCAGCATTTCGGGGTCGGTCTTAAAACCGTGTATCCAATTTTGGGTGTTAAAAGCGTTTGCGTCATATATCGATTGGCATATCGCCAACTGCGTGTGACGCGGCTGAAAAGTCGGCTCTACAAATGGATAATTGTGCATTACAAAACTTGGAATAGTATAACATCTTGGGCGTCAGCTTTAATTTACCTTCTTGAACTGAATGCCGGTTCCTCGCGGGTACAGTCCGGGCAGCGAGATCGGCAGCTTGCCGGTGATGTCCTGCAGGCCGAGCACCGAACGCGCGGCTGCTCGTTGAAGGCTGGACATATCGCCGTAGGCAACCAGATAGGTCTGCATATCAGGAAAAGCCCCGAGCACATACGGGTTACCGAAGCTGATGCCGACGACACGTTTATTTGCTGCGAGAGCTTCACGCAGGATCGCGGCGCCATTTTCGGGAATGCCGACGCTATTTTTTGCACCCGAACGAACGCGGCCATAGAGGCCGAATATGACAATGTCGGCTTCCTGGACCGCTTTGCGCGCGGCATCGACCTGTTCCTTTAACGAGTTTTCTTGAACATAGCCGGACGTGAATCTCAATCCGGCCGACCGCAGGCCGCCAACGAAACTGTTCATCGTCAGCGGGCCGTCAAAGCCGTTTGAAATTCCGATCACGGCGATCTTTTTCGATCGGTCGAGCGGAAGGTCGCCGGCGTCGTTTTGGACAAGCGTTATTGCCTTCGTCGCGATCTCGTCGGTCAGCGCACGCGTTTCGGCATTGCCGACGACCTTGTCGATCTGATCGAGCGGCGTGATACGGTTCTTGAATAATCCAAGTTCGTGTTTCCAGGCGATCTGTCGCGTCACCGACTCGTCAAGCCTTGACATCGGAATTCGTCCAGAAGCGACGGCCTCTTTCAGCCCGCGAAGCATTGCATCGACATCGGCCGGTTTTTCGAGAATGTCGGTTCCGGCGAGGAACGCTCGGACACCGGCTTCCTCCTGCGTGAAATAGATCGTCAATCCGCTCATCGACATCGCGTCGGAAACTATCAAACCCTTGAAACCGAGATCGTTTCGCAAGATCCCGGTTTGCACTTTGGCCGACAGCGTTGCCGGGATAGTCGCCGTTTGGTTGACGATCTCGGCGCCTTTTTCGGCGTCGCCCTGAATAAAATTCTTCAACGGCTTTATCACTTCCGGATCGATCTGCGGCAGAGCGATGTGGGCGATCATCACCGAGCCGATTCCGTCGTCGATCGCTTTTTTGAACGGGACAAGCTCGACCGAATCGAGCCGCGAACGCGGAAGATCGATTATCGGAAGGCCGCGATGCGAATCGACCGCTGTATCGCCGTGGCCGGGAAAATGCTTTGCCGTCGCGATGACTCGTTCGCTCTGAACTCCCTGCGCGAACGCCGAGCCAAAGCGCGCGACATCGTTCGGGTCTTCGCCAAAGCTGCGAACGTTTATCACCGGATTTTTGGCGTTATTATTTACGTCGAGCACAGGTGCGTAAACATGTCGAATCCCGATCGCCCGCGCCTCGCGGCCGGTTACGACGCCGACCTTGTACGCAAAATCAGGATCGCCGGTCGCAGTTAACGCCATTGCCCACGGAAAATTCGTCGTGTCCTCGAACCGCATTCCGATCCCGGTCTCGGCATCGAGCGACATTAAGAGCGGCGTTTTCGCAAGCTCCTGCATTCGGTTGGCAATATGGGTCGTCTCATAGATGGGTGCACCGAAAAAGATGATGCCGCCGACCTTGTTCTCCTCGACCTCGCGGGCCAGGGATTTGAAGAATGCGCTGTCCTGGTTCGCATATCTTGCGTTGATACCGACGTGGACAAGCTGGCCGACCTTCTCATCGACCGACATTTTTCGTACCTGCTTTGTCGCGAACTTCCATGATTTCTTCGACGGCCAAAATCGATCCCCGGCGAGCGCGGCCTGAGCCCTGATCGAGACCAGCGGCGTACACAGGAGTGCAAAAATAAAGATCAGATTAAGTGTGAACTTCAGCATTATTTGGATCACCCAGAATACGTGTCGCAAGGAAGGCGACCGCAAAAGTTGCAAGGCTGCCGATCAATGCATACCACGGCCACGCGATCCGCGGCCCGGCCACGTATCCGTTGAACGCTAGTAAGATGTAGATCATCAACGCCGTGCTGGCCAGCATTCCGATGAGTGCGTGGATCTCTTTCGCCCTTTTCAGAAAAGTGCCGACAAGGAATACACCGAGCACAGGGCCGTTGAAGAGCGACGCGACCGATAACGCAAGGTTCAGAGCTGAGTCGCCCGTGGCCATAAATGCGATCGCCACCACGATCTGTACGATCCCGATAACCACCGTCAGCACGCCCGAAAGCTTTAGAAGCTGCGTGTCCGAAATATTCTTTGCAAACGGTTTGTAAAGGTCGTTGATGAAGGTTGCGGCGATCGAGTTGAGCGACGACGATAACGCGGCCGCGAAAATTGCCGCAACAACAAGGCCCGAAAGGCCGGCCGGCATATGCTCGGTTATGAAATTTGGGAAGACCTGATCGGGCTTGGCGAAAGGGAACGTGCCCGCGATGCCGCTGCCGGCGACTCCGGCCAGGCTGTAGTTTGGCGACTTATACGGAGCGTAGAACGCAAAAAGCAACGCCCCGATAAAGAGAAATCCGACGAACTGCGCAAGCACGACCGCACCCGAGGTCAACAAGGCGGTCGCGGCAGACCTCGGCTTGCTCGTACAAAGGTATCGCTGCACAAGATATTGATCGGTCCCATGCGTGGACATCGTCAAAAAGCATCCGCCAAGCAGGCCGCCCCAAAATGTATAGGTCTTTGCAAAGTCAAGGCTGAAATCGAAAACGTCGAATTTATCGAACTGCTCACCGATCGTGAAAACGGCCGATAGTCCGCCGTCGATATTTTGGATGAGCACGACGGCGGCGGCGAAGGCTCCGCCGATGTAAATGACGAGCTGCACGACCTCGACCCAGATAACAGCTTCCATTCCGCCGTAAAAGGTGAAGATGATCATTACAAGGCCGAGCAGGACGATCGACGCGATGATGATCGTTGTCTGATCGGCTCCCGGATTGAATGAGGTGTAAACAGCGGCGAGCACGATCGCGGTAAGCAGAAGCCGGATACCGTCGGCAATATTGCGCATCACGACAAAAAGGCCCGATGCCAGCATCTTTACCTTTGAACCGAACCGATCGCCGAGAAGTTGGTAAACCGTTTGCAGTTCACCCTTGAAATAAAGCGGGATAAAGATCAGCGAAATCACGACCCGTCCGAGCATGTAGCCGAATACGAGTTGGAGGAACTGAAAATTGCCGCCCTTTGCGAATGCGACGCCCGGAACAGATACAAAGGTTATCGTGCTTGTTTCAGTGGCGACGATGGACATCGCGATCGCCCACCATGGCACCGACCGGTCCCCGACAAAATAATCTTCGGTCGTTTCCTGTTTGCCGGCGTACAAAATGCCGAAGGCAGTTATGCCGATCAGGTAGCCGAAAATTATTACCAGGTCGAGTGTCTGCATAATTTATTGGTGAATGGTCATACCACGAGATCCAGGGCATCGCCGATGCGTTCCAGCGAAATGTCCGCATCCGGATATTGCGAGATCGCATCGACATCCAGAGCATAGTGGCCTTGCTGGACGAACACGGTCGTTACCTTTTTATCCCATTGCTCCTTGATCGCGGTCAAGATGCGCAGCTTGTCGTCAAACATGTAATAATGCTTTGCCGGATACCGCCGCTCGACATCAGCAAGTTCCTGTTCTTTGTGTATGTAAATGAGCACGTTGTTTTCCACCGCTTCGCCGAGCCCGGAACGTTCAATTTTGCGGGGCTGAAACACCGCGTCTCCATCGGTCAGGATAACGACACGGCCCGATCTCTTGAATTTCTCAATTACATCGAGCGAATTCGGGAACAGCCGGTTGGAAAACGGGTAATTTATCAAAAAATTCGAAAGCGAAAGCACGTGCGAGTCGTAAGGATACTTCGCACGATATCGCTGCAACGCGCCCAGATAATCGGCGTAACCCAATTCCTTTCGCAATTCTTCGAAGATCTGCCAATACGTCGCGGTCCGTTCCTTGCCAACCTCGTCCGTGAGGAATTCGAGCAAGGCCGCCGAAACCCGATCGTTATCAAGCAGCGTGTTGTCCACGTCGAAGAAAAAAACTAGATCGCCCATCCCAACGGTGTTTTGACCGGTTTCCGCCGACCATCAGTAGCGATACAGGTTACGCTTTCCGTCAAAACCGAGGCAGTTCAGCCATGGCAAGGATCATTTTGCGATCATTACAATGGTTGCGCTGCGATTCGACAATGTCGTTTGTGTCATCGCCTTGGCCTCATAGTGTTTTCCGTTCAGTACTATACTTACGAGGTTGTCCGGCTTGATTGCGATATTTTCTGCAGAATAAACGGGCCGCCCTGCATCATTTGTCTCCATGGCAAGGACGGTATCGTTGAAGCGGGCCTCCTCGACCTGGATCACGTCAAGGTCCGGAGCCGATTTTTCACCAAAAGGCACAGGTTTGGAAAAATAAAAGGTGATCTTGATCGTGCGCGACGGGCCGGAGCCCTGCAGCATTACATCTGCCTTCAGGTCGGCGTCACTCGGAACAACGACCGCCGGCGGAGCGGTCCCATTGCAACCAACAAATGCGAGGATCGAGAGTGCAATTAGAAAGGTCTTCATAGTCATTCAGGTTGATCGGAGGATCGTCAATTGTATAGTTTCAATCAGCCAATTTCCACAAAAAACCTCGCCAAGTCAGGCAAAGAGCGTTTCTATTTTGATTGCCATCCCTCACTTTGCCAAACTCGCCACTGCCTCATCGACGACAAATCGGGCATGAACCAGGGCCCGTTCAGCGGTTTCCCGATCGGCGCCCGTCCGGCCCATTACGATCGCCGTTCGCAGGTCGTGGCCAACTTCCTCAAGCACCTTTATTGCTTCGTTTCGTTCAAGCCCGGTTTCCGCTGATAGGATACGGATCCCGCGCTCACGCAGTTTCTGATTCGACGATCGCATATTCGTCATCCGGTTGCCCTTCACGTAACCAAGTCGGATCATCGCGACGGTCGAGAGCATATTGAGGACCATCTTTTGGGCCGTGCCCGCCTTCATTCGCGTTGAGCCGGTTATCGCCTCAGGGCCGACGACCGGTACGATCGCCACATCAACTTCCTCGGTTATAGCCGATTCAGGATTGCATACGATCGCTGCTGTGAAACAGCCAAGCGAACGTGCATACCTAACGCCCCCGATCGTGTACGGCGTTCGCCCTGACGCAGCGATGCCAACGACCGCGTCAAGCTTGGTCAGTGCCCGAGCGTCGAGGTCACGGATAGCCGCCTCATTATCGTCCTCGCTTGCTTCAGTTGCCTTGTAAAGTGCGTCGTAACCACCGGCGATAATACCCTGAACCCGGTCGTAAGAGACACCGTATGTTGGCGGTATCTCCGATGCATCGAGCACGCCTAACCGCCCGCTTGTGCCTGTTCCGATATAAAAGAGGCGACCGCCGTTCTCAAGTCGATCGGCAATTCCGTCGATCGCTTCCGCAACTTGAGGGAGTACTTTCTCGACCGCTTCCGCGACAGCCTTATCTTCGTCGTTGATCAAGCGCACCGCATCCAGGGTCGAGACCGCATCGATCGCCACCGTATTCGGATTTTCTTGTTCAGTGATCGGAAGCACGTTGCGAATTCTATCGCCTACCTCCATTATTCGAAATGCTTTGAGCTTCTAATGCCATCATTGCCGCCGCATGTGCTGGCGGCATTTTGGGTTCGGTCAAAAACGCCTTTGGCGCGATGGAACGGATAGTCTCGAGCATAGGCTTGGTCAGTAGATCGCCCGCCTTAAAGACACTGCCGACGCAGCCGATCGGCACCTTGGTTTTCTGAAGGCCAAGCTTTTCGATCACGGCGCAGGCAGCAACGCCAAGTTCGGAGCCTGCTTCCTGAATGATGTTCTCCGCTACCGCGTCGCCTTCCTGGGCTGCTTCAACTACAAATTTCGCGAAGCCCGCGATACGACTATTGTCCACCTGGGGCGAATAGATCGCGACGATCAAATTCTCCGGGCCCGAAGCCCTGAAATATTCAGACGCGCGTTGGCTCAACCTGGTTGCGATGCCGCGGCCATCGGATGCTTTTGCGACCGAGTGCAGGGCAGCTTGCGCGATACCGACGCCGCCGCCTTCGTCTCCTGCCAATGGGCCCCAACCGCCGGATATTGCAATCCTGCCTTTGTCATTTTTCCCGAGGCAGATCGATCCGGTGCCCGCGATCACGACCAGGCCTGGTTCTCCAAGGGTCGATGCGAACAGGGCGATCTCGGCGTCTGTGATGACGGTCGTGTTACGGATACCTACGCTTTGGATAAAGCGTTCGCGAACTCGCTTACGAAGGTCCGCCCTCCGAACACCGGCGAGGCCAAGCGTGGCCGCAGCAATATCCAGCTTGGAGATGTGGGCATCATCGCACGCGTCGTTCAATGCCTTCACGATATTTCCGACCGCCGTTTCCACGCCCACTCTAAGAGGATTGGCCGGGCCGGCCAACCCCTCGCCTCTGACCTCGCCCTTAGCCGTCATCAAAGCGATGTGTGTTTTTGTCCCCCCGCCGTCAACGCCGAGATAAAGCATTCTCGGCCGGTCACCGGCATTTCGATTTGCTCGTTTAATAGCCATCAGAGGCTGTCGTCGCCATTAAATCGCCAAAGTATTCTTGTCGAAACTTGACATATAATCAAATTTAACAGATTTTATGTATTCGATAAGATTGTTTGATGTTCCCCCACTGGTTTTTCGCTATCAGCTCTGACCAAAGAATATGGAGATCAGACAGCTAAAAGCTTTCCTCGCGATCGCTGAGGCAAAAACGTTTACGGCGGGCGCTCGACGCGTTAACGTCACACAAGCGGCGATCTCGATGCAGATCCGCCAGCTTGAGGAAGAGGTCGGCCTGCCCTTGTTCACCCGCACGCCGCGACGTGTGATCTTGACGGAAGCGGGCGAGTATCTGCTCGAGCGGGCTCGCAAGATCCTGCGAGAGCATGATTCGGCAGTGGCCGAAATTGCAGAGGTTGCGGGTGCGGAATATGGGCGTTTGCGGATAGGATCAGCGTCCGGAACCTTCGCGCTGAGCCAACTTCCGGGAATCCTTGCGAAATTGCTTGGAAAATTTCCTAATGCAGAAATTACCGTGTCGGCAGGCACGAGCCAGGCGCTGGTCGAGAAAATGATGCACGGGGCGATCGATACGGCTTTTGTCTCGCTTCCGGTCGACAATCTGAACATCAGCACCGAATCACTTTTTTCGGACGAGATCGTTGCGATCGCACATCCGAAGCATCCACTTGCCAAAGAAAAGTACATCAGCGCCGCAACTCTTGCCGGCGAGAAACTGGTCCTTGGCGAGCGTGGCGGGAATACGCGGCGGATGATAGACGAGTTCTTTCAGGCGGCGAACGTTAAGCCGAATATCACGATGGAGCTTTCGCGTCAGGAAGCGGTCAAGCGAATGGTTGAGATGGGCCTTGGCGTTGGAATGGCTGGTGCAAAATCCGTCGCCAAAGAAACCAGGGACGGCCGACTTACCTCGTGGCTAATTGAAGGAGCCGAGATCAAATGGGAACTTGGCTTGGCCAGATTGCGTGGCGGACATTTTTCACCCATTGGGAAGGAGTTCGCGCGATTGTGCAAGGAGAGCTTCCTTGAACGCGAGAAGGAGCTGAAGGCAAGGAGGTAGGTTTTAACCGCGGAATCGCAGAGCCATAGAGATAAGAATACATGAGTATTTCGAGATCGAGTTCTAGATTTACCGTCAGTACTTCCGCGGCGCCCGTTTTTCTGTTTCTTTGCCTCTGCGTCTCGGCGATCCAGACGTTCGCGCAGGGTTTGCCGGTCGCGGCGCCGCAGTTGGTCGGGATGGATCCGAAGGCACTGGAGCGGATCGACGACGTAGTGAATGCCGATATAGCTGCGAAGAAGTTGCCAGGCGCAGTAGTGATCGTCGGGCATAAAGGAAAGATCGTTTACCGCAAGGCGTTCGGGAATCGATCGCTTGTGCCGACGGTTGAGAAGATGACGATCGATACGATCTTCGACGTCGCCTCGCTGACCAAGCCCGTCGCCACCGCCACGTCGATAATGGTCCTCGTCGAACAGGGCAAACTTCGACTGAACGACACCGTCGGCAAATTCATCCCCGACATTGATGACGAGCGTGCAAAGAGAGTCACGATCTACCAGCTTCTAACACACACGTCGGGCTATGCGCCTGATTTTGACCTTAGCAGGAAATGGACCGGCCGGGAGGGAATGCTTGCGGCGCTGAAAACAGAGAAACTGAGGAATCCGCCGGGGACGAAGTTCGTTTATTCGGATATTGGTTTCGAGGTCTTGGGTGAAGTCGTTTTCAAAGCTTCAGGTATTCGATTGGATGATTTTGCGGAAAGCAATTTTCGGGCAGCCGGGATGCCGGATTCCAGGTTCATCAGTTTCGTTCCGCAAGGTATCGCAGAAAGCAAAGAACTGTTTCCAGTTGATGATCTTGCCGGCTCCTACAGAGAACGTATCGCCCCAACGGAAAATGTACGCGGCCAAAACAATTACTTAGGTTCGAAGTTTGAAGGCGACGAAGCTGCGGGAAATAAGATTCTTCGTGGGGCAGTTCACGATCCAACCTCATTTCGAATGGGCGGGGTCGCCGGGCACGCGGGACTTTTTTCGACCGCCGATGACCTTGCCCGCTACTGTCAAATGCTGCTGAACGGCGGTGTGGTTCCGGCTCCGATGCAGAAGCCCGCGCGTGAGCAAGGGCGTAATTCTCAACGCGGCGATTACGCCCTTACTAACGTGCGGGCTTCTGCAAGTGAGGCAGACGTCGCTACCGGCGCCCGAATCTTGTCGGCCCAGACGGTTGCGAAGATGACTGCTCCGTATGTTGTCTCCGAAACCGGCGAGACTCGCGGGCTTGGGTGGGATATGAATACGGCGTTCTCGTCCAATCGCGGCGAATTGTTTCCGCTTGGTTCATTTGGGCATACGGGATTTACCGGAACGAGCGTTTGGATCGACCCGACATCACAAACGTTCGTTGTGTTTATGTCCAATCGAGTGCATCCCGATGGCAAGGGAGATGTAACGCCACTGCGGGCACGGGTTTCGACGATCGCGGCCTCGGCGATCAGGGACACGCCGATCGAGGCGTATCGTTTGGCGGAGAGCGAATATCAATCACAGGTCGCGGCGCAGTTACCGAAGTTTGTCGCCGGAGTGCGGACACTCCTGTCCGTATCGCCGGTTCCTTCGGCGAGGCCGGTCACGGTCGGCGAATCGTCGACCGTTGCGGACAAGAGTGTCCGCGCTCCGGTCCTGAACGGGATAGATGTCCTCGAGAAAAGCGGCTTTAAAGAACTGGAGGGCAAGCGTGTCGGGCTTGTCACGAATCACACCGGCCGGAACCTGGCGGGGCGATCGACGATCGACGTTTTGTTCGAAGCGAAGAATGTAAAGCTCGTGTCGCTTTTCGCACCCGAGCACGGCATTCGGGGTGAACTCGATCAGGCAAAGATCGATGACTCAAAGGACGAAAAGACCGGCCTGCCGGTTTACTCACTATATGGCGAGACGCGACGGCCGAAGCCTGAGCAGTTGAAGGATCTCGACGCGATCGTCTATGACATTCAGGACATTGGAGCGAGGTTCTACACTTACACGGCCACGCTGAAGAACGTGATGGAGGAGGCGGCGAAGGCGAAGGTGCCGGTTTATGTCCTCGACCGCCCAGATCCGATCAACGGAGTCGAGATCGAGGGCCCACTTGCCGAAGAGGACAAGCTTTCTTTCATCGCCGCACACACGATCCCGGTCCGCTATGGACTTACGATCGGCGAACTCGGCCAAATGATGAACGCCGAGCGCAAGATCGGTGCCGACTTAAAAGTCATCAAAATGGAAGGCTGGCAGCGATCGATGTGGTTCGACGAAACGGAGCAGACGTGGGTGAATCCGTCGCCGAATATGCGTTCGCTGACCGAGGCCACGCTTTACCCTGGCATCGGCTTACTGGAAACGACCAATCTCAGCGTTGGCCGCGGGACAGATACGCCTTTCGAAGTGATCGGTGCTCCGTGGATCGACGGCCGAAAACTTGCAAAATATTTGAACGAGCGAAACCTGAAAGGCGTTCGTTTCGTACCCGTATCATTCAAGCCGAACGCATCTGTCTTCAAGGGCGAAGAGTTGGGCGGCGTGAACATCATCATCACCGACCGCCGATCATTCAATTCGGTGCATACGGGGATTGAGATAGCGGTGGCGCTGCGAAAACTGTATCCTAATGACTGGCAAGTCGATCGATATGGACGATTGCTGGTGGACGACCAGACTTTGGCGCGGATCAGAAAAGGCGATACGGCGGATTCGATCGAAAGCAGTTGGAAGGCGAAGGTCGAAGATTTCATTGACCGTCGGGCACTGTATTTGCTTTACAAATAGGCAACTTGGAGTTATAAAACTTCTAAGGCTGACGGATTGGCAACATCTCTTTTGTATTCAAGGGATTTCCCACCCCTTTGAAAATTGGTCTGTGAGATTCGATAACAAAAATTTGGATAAAACTCCAAATTCGTAAAGAATTCTTATGGATAGTGCTACCAGCTTTAATCTTTTCGGGCAATCAGAGGAAGAATGATTATGAAGAAAAATAGTTTGATGTCGATGCTGGCTGCGATCGTTATTTCACTGTGTATTGCTACGGTCGTGGTGGGACAGGAAATAACAGGATCTATTGTTGGTACCGTTCGCGACGCGGCTGGTGCCGTCGTTCCGGGGGCGACCGTGACCGTAACGATTCCGTCCCAGAACGGTGTCGTGGTCCGTACGATGACGACTGGGGGTGACGGCAATTTTTCCGTCCCGAATATCCCGGTCAACACTTATGATGTAGCCGTCGAAGCACCGAATTTTAAGAGATCTGTTAGTAAGGGTGTCAAGGTGGATGTCGGCCAGCGGCGACAGGTTGACGTCAAGCTTGAGGCTGGTCAGGTTAACGAGACCGTCACGGTTACGGCTGATGCGGTGGCGGTCGAATTGACGACGCCGACGGCAGCAACTACGATCAGCGGCGATCAGGTCCGCGAACTCTCTATCAACAATCGCAATTTTGTCCAACTTGTCACACTTGCACCCGGTGTGACCTCGAACCTTGCTGATCAGGTGTATGTTGGCACAACAAATCCGGATGGACAGGCGAACACCGTTCAGATCTCGGTCAATGGTGCCCGATCGAGTCAGAACACGTTTACGGTTGACGGAGCCGACATCACGGACCGTGGGTCGAACATCACCATTCAGGCCTACCCGAGCGTTGACTCGATCGGGGAACTTCGAGTTCTGCGGTCGCTCTACCCGGCTGAATCGGGTCGCAGCGGCGGTGGACAGGTTAATGTCGTCACCCGGAGCGGCACGGACGGTTTCCATGGTTCGCTTTTTGAGTTTGTTCGCAACGAGAAGTTTAATGCGAACACATTCTTCACGAATGCGTCTACCAATCCGCCCTTTGGGCGCGACGATAACGGAAAGGCAAAACGAGCACCGTTCCGCTACAACAATTTTGGATTCACGATTGGTGGCCCTGTTTACTTCCTGCGCTTCGGAGATATCGGTCCGGACAGATCCTGGTTCGGCAAAATGCCCCGAACGTACTTCTTCTTCTCTGAAGAACAGCGAAAGGACCGTCGTTTTCCATCCCTCGTCTCATCGGTCCCGACAAACGCGATAAAGGGCGGAGTGTTTCCCGTACCGATCTGCATTACCGGCACGATCTCCGGTACAACGCGAACGTGCACACAGTTCCTGCCTGCCGGAACGGCCATTTCCTCGCTCATCCCGATCAACCCGATTGCGCAGGCTTATCTATCGCAGGTCTATTCCGAGATGCCGGAACCGAATGCCACCAACTACACTCTTCGTTATCCAGGCAGTGGGATTGCCGATTTCCAACAGGAGATCGTCAAGATTGACACGGCGTTCACGGATAAATGGAGCGCGTATTACAGGTATCAGCGAGACAAGATCCCCACGACCGACGTTAATGCCCTGTTCTCGTCAGGTTCGGGAATCCCCGGGGTTTCCACGACCCAAACCGATTCACCCGGTCGAACGCATACGTTTCAGACGACGTATGTCTTTAGCCCAAAACTTATTCTGGAAGGCCGCTACACCTATTCGTACGGGGCCATTCTCAGTCATAACGTCGGCTTGGTTTCGAGCGAGCGGACTGACATACCCGCCAACCTTGTTTATCCGAACACGACCGACAGGATCCCGAATATTTCAGGTAACGGGTTCAACGGCCTGACCAGCTTCGGCCCTTATGACAATTTCTCCGATAAACACAGTTATAGCGGCAGCCTGACGTGGATCGCTGGTGCCCACACCATGAAATATGGTGCGATATTCTCGAAGTATCGCAAGAACGAAAATGCATTGGGTGGGATCAACAACGGGCAGTTCAGTGGATTCTTGAACACCACATTGGCGAGCCCGACCGCGGGGACGGTCTGTGCCGATGCAGCAGGCAATGGCATCACTTGCCCCAGCACCAACAACCAGGCGAATCTGCAGCTTTTTGCAAATTTCCTGATGGGTAATAACCTGAGCTATACGCAGGCCAAGTATGACCTCACGGCCGATTTCCGGCAGAGGAATTTTGAATGGTTCGCACAGGATGAGTATCGCCTTCGGCCGAATCTTACGTTGTATTACGGCATTCGGTATTCCTTCTTTGGTTCGCCGTGGGATCGGAACGGCTTCCTTTCGAATTTCGATCCTGACCTGTACAACCGTGCCGATTCGCCTCTCGTCACGGGTGCAGGAAACCGTGTTGCGGGCTCCGGCAACATTTGCGAGGGGTTGATAATCAACTCGCACAATGTTCCTACGCTTCCCGCGGGCTGCCAACCGACCATCTCACCGTGGGGTAAGTTCATCGTGAAGGCGAGCAAACGGAATTTTGCTCCGCGAGTTGGGCTTGCCTGGGATCCGTTTGGTAAGGGGACAACGGCGATCCGAACGGGTTACGGCATCTACCATGAGCAAACTCTGGTAGGTACTTTCGAGCAGAACCTTGGCGTTAACCCGCCATACCAGGAAACCTGTGCGGTTTCGCGAGTTTCGTTTGCCGACTTCCTCACACCTGGTACTCCGTGTCCGGTTTCGGCCTCGGCGGCGGCGGCATCGTTGCGTGCTGTGGACCCGGATTACAAGACACCATACACCCAACACTGGTCGCTTGATGTGCAGCATCAGTTTGGCAGCAAAACCCTGTTCACGGTCGGATACTACGGCTCGCGCGGAGTTAACCTGATCGGAATCGAAGACATAAACCTCCTGCCGCCTGGTTATGCTAATAGCCTTGGGGCAACGGCGTGCGCAACCGGTTCGTCGACAACTCCGACAACCTGGTGTCAGCAGACGAATGTCCCGTTCCAATCATCAACCGCAGAGCTGATCCTCGACCAGATCCGGCCATACCGTGGTTATAGGGCGGTCAATATGATCAAACCGATCTTTAATTCGATATACCACAGCTTGCAGGTCTCGGCTGTTCGACGTTTTGCAGGTCAGTCTCAGATCGGCGCTGCCTACACCTGGTCAAAAGCTCTGACCGATTCCCAGACGGACCGGTCGAGTTCGCCTCAGAACCCATATGATATTCGTAGCGAGTTTGGACGGGCAGCCCTTGACCGCCGTCACGTGCTCACCGTCAACTACGTCTATGAATTGCCGTGGTACAGCGATCAGCATGGTGTTGCAGGCAAACTTCTTGGTGGGTGGCAGATCTCAGGGATCACGACATATCAAACCGGGTTGCCATTTACCGCAACATTCTCAAACTATGATCCTGCCGGCATCGGTTTCCTTGGGCCGTCCGCATCGGGGCCGAGGCCAATGCAGATCGGTGATCCAAATTCGAGTGCTCCCCACACCATTGATCAGTGGTTCAATACGTCGGCCTTTGATCCGACCAGGCCTGCTTCGTTCCCGATGATCGTCGGCTCGGCGGGCCGCGGGACGATTAACGGGCCGAGCCTCTTCCGCACGGACGTGACCTTGTCGAAGAATGTTCGATTTAACGAAAGGCTAAGGCTCCAACTTCGGGCTGAGGCGTTCAACGTCTTTAACAAAACAAACTTTAGCTCGTTTGGCACAAATCCGACGACAACATCCTTCGGAGTGATTTCGTCGGTTCGCGATCCGCGAACGATGCAGTTTGGGGCCAAGTTCTACTTCTAGAACAGAAGCTGAAGATCACGTTTGCCCGCGTTTTCTTTACCGAGGGAACGCGGGCTTTTTCTTTGTTAGAATAGGGTCATGACCGTAAGATGCATCTCAGCTACAAGAATTGCGGATCGGCAAACCGCAAGCGAACACTCTTCTATTTCTCTCGACGAAGGGCGAATCTGCGATATAAGCGACGGCCCAACCCGCGGTGGAGTTGATTTTGTTGACGGTCGCGACTTTCTACTTTTCCCCGGCTTCATTGACGTGCACATACATGGCGCGGTCGGTGTCGATGTGAACACCGCAACGGCGGACGACCTATTGCGGGTTGCTGAGTTTCTGGCACGGAATGGCGTTACGGCCTGGATGCCGACCCTGGTACCAGATTCGGATGAAAATTATCGTCGCGTGATCAGCGAGATCGATCGTCTGATGGAGATGCAGGTGGATAAGCCCGTCGCTCAGGCGGTCGGGGTACATTACGAAGGCGTATTTGCCAGTACCAAGATGTGCGGAGCGTTGCGGCCGAATTACTTCAAGAGGTTCACCGGCACTGAACTGGACGAGCTGCCGCGGTTGCGGCGGGGCGTTCACATGACGACATTCGCTCCGGAGATAGACGGCGGCATCGAGTTGGCGGCGGCACTGGCCGATGCCGGCTGGGTTGCCTCGATCGGCCATACGCGGGCGGATGCCGCAACGCTCGACGCTGCATTTTCGGCCGGCTCCCGTCACATGACCCATTTTTTCAACGCCATGACCGGCGTACATCATCGCGAAATGGGCGTCGCAGGCTGGGGTTTGACGAATGCTGGCGTGACGTTCGATATCATCGCCGACGGCGTACACGTACATCCGTCTATGCTTGAGTTTGCATGCCGTTCAAAGTCGGCGGATAAGGTGACGCTGGTGAGCGATTCGGTCGCACCCACGGGACTGGGT
>WBZY01000287.1_pt1 | contig 41361 bp, 27 predicted proteins | sample 5204191 | NCBI WGS metagenome assembly WBZY01 (sample SAMN12344363, study PRJNA552823) | activated sludge metagenome | biome: Activated sludge suspended growth; feature: Anammox Sidestream; material: Wastewater; isolation source: activated sludge from anammox sidestream of wastewater treatment...
CTTGGGCACTTGACGCCAAGCGAGTTCGTCAGGCAACGTCAGGAAGAACAGGACACCGAAAAAGTCGTCTGCTCTCCTTAAGAGCTGTCTCGGAATGGGGTCAACGTCAGAAGCCAGAAAGTTCTCCTTACTGAGTGTCTGCATTTACGGGGAGCTTACGCCTCGCCACGGGAGAAGCGCCCAGCAAACCTCAGGGTGTTCTGGCAAAAATTCACCAAGCATTACAGCCTTCACTCAATGAGATGTTTTTTACCTCCCGTCTCGTATTGGTCGAAGGTCTTGAAGATGTTGCTTATCTGAGTTCCTATCTTCATCTCCTCAATAAATGGGACCAGTACCGCCGCAGCGGTTGTCATATTGTCCCCGTGAATGGCAAGAGCGAGATGTTACGCCCCTTGGTGATTGCCAAGCATATCGGCATTCCAACTTTCGTTGTCTTTGATTCAGATGCCGATGAGCAGGACCCAGGTAAAAGGGCGAAACATGAGAAAGATAACAAAGCCCTGCTTGCGCTTCTAGGCAAGGCAAACGAAAACCCATTACCCACAACCAGCTTGTGGGGCCCTGGGTTTGTCATGTGGCGATCAAATATCGGCGCTCTTATTAGAGCAGAAATTGGTGCAGCTGACTGGAGTGCCTTTCAAGCAAAAGCTGACAAGCAGTACGGCCATGCTGGTGGACTTCGGAAAAATACACTGCATATCGGGTTTTGTCTTGCCCAAGCGTGGGAATCAGGCAAAAGCTCGCCAAGCCTCGAACGCCTGTGTAATGAGATTTTGAATCCAGCCGTCACTGTTCAGTAAAAAGTGCTTCCGGGAGCATGGCCATCGAGAAGAACCAATATGCGGGTCATTCATACTTCTGATTGGCATCTTGGCCAGGAACTCCATGGATTCGCTCGTGGGGTCGAACATGACTCATTTCTCGACTGGCTAGCCAACCAACTGGTCGAACAAAACGCTGACGCACTCATCCTCACGGGCGACATTTACGACACGGTTAATCCACCTATCCCCGCTCAGCAACGCCTCTATCAGTTCTTAAGGAGAGCCATAACGGAAAGTCCGCATCTCCAAATAGTGCTCATCGGCGGTAATCATGACTCGGCCGCACGACTTGAGCTGCCGAAACATCTTCTCGATACGAGCCGAGTCCATTTCATCGGGGGAATGCCGCGGCATAATGGTCAACCGATTGCAGCCCAGACACTGATTGCACTTCGGGATGTGACCGGAACTCCTCGCGCGGTGTGTGCTGCGGTCCCTTACCTACGCCCTGGAGATCTTCCCGCAGTAGCCAGTGGTGAACACCCCCTTCACGCTCTCTACCAGCAAGTTATTGAGGCTGGGCACGCTATGTGTGTAGGCCTCCCATTGATCGTTACGGGCCACTTACATATGAGCGGCGGAGCAGTATCGGAACTGAGTGAACGACGAATCGTCATAGGAGGCGAGGAGGCGGTTTCCTCTGATCTTTTCCCATCAAGTGTCTCCTATGTAGCTTTAGGCCATCTCCACAAACCACAGCTTGTCTCAGGCCAAACTGTCATCCGCTATGCCGGATCGCCTTTCCCCATGTCAGTCGCCGAGAAAGATTATCAGCACAGTGTTGTAGTGATCGACCTTGATGCGACCGCTGGCATCACAATAGATTTGGTGCGGACGCCGAGACCCGTCGCCTTCCTTCGCGTTCCACAAGTCGGCGCAGCGCCCCTAGACCAAGTCGAGGATGAATTGCGCCACATCGAGGTCGACGATCCCGGCCTGGATCGCCGGCCATTTCTCGAGGTCGCGGTTCGGCTTGATGGAGCTGAGCCAGAGCTCCGTCCACGAATTGAAGCCGCATTGGAGGGGAAGCCAGTCCGACTCACGCGTATCGTTCGACAGACTGAGGGACAAGGAGGCACATTGGCTGACGCCGTGGAAGGAGATACAGAGCTAGACGCGCTAGAGCCGGCCCATGTGTTTGCTCGTCGACATGTCGAGGAATACGGAGTTGAGCCGGCAGCGGAGCTTACGAGTGCCTTTGAGGAAGTGCTGACTGCCATCTTATCACCAGAGGACGATCAGACAGGCGCAACATGAGAATCCTTGCGATCCGAGGCGCAAACCTCGCCAGCCTCTCCGATCCATTTGAAGTCGACTTCGAGACAGAGCCGATTCGCAGCTCTGGTATCTTCGTGATTACTGGGCCTACCGGGGCCGGAAAGACGACTTTGCTGGATGCGCTCTGCCTTGCCCTCTTTGATCGTCTCCCTCGCATGGATACCGCTGAAAGTGGCGCATTAATCGGACGGATCGAGGGCGATAGTTCGCAACAGATCAAATACGATGACGTACGCGGTATTCTTCGTCATGGCGCCAGCGCCGGCTATGCAGAGGTGGACTTTGTCGCACAGGATGGGCAGCGGTATCGCTCTCGCTGGGAGGTGAATCGTGCGCGCGGCAAAGCCGATGGGAAACTTCAAAATCAGAAGATCACGCTTACAGACATCAAGTCCAGGGCAATTATCGGTGACAAGAAGACTGATACCCTTCTGCAGATCCAAAAGCGCATCGGGCTCAGCTTCGATCAATTTCGGCGATCAGTCCTTCTAGCCCAGGGCGACTTTGACACTTTCATAAAGGCCGGCTCAAAAGACCGGGCTGAGCTCCTCGAAAGGATCACGGGGACCCAGATTTATTCTGATATCTCACGAGCGGCATTTGTCCGAGCCAAACAGGAGCGGGAGGCGCTACGAGACCTCGAAACTCAACTCGGCGAACATCAGCCGCTTGGAGATGAGGCCAGAACTGCAGCTGAGGAACGCCTCCAGGAAGCTAAGGCTGAACAAGACCGAATCGAGACAGCACGAGTGACTCTCACCAAATGGGAGGGTTGGCACGAGAATAAATCTCGCATCGATGCACGTATTGCGGAAGGGAATGCGGCGCTGACGCAGGCCTTGGCGCTAGATCACGATGCCGAAAGTGACCGCGGCACCCTCGCTATCACAAAAACAGCACTTTCCCTGCGTGCCGAGATCGAGACAGCAGCGGCCACCAGAAGGCGACTGACAGAGGCAGAGAAAGCATTCGCCGACGCGCAGGAAGGTGAACGTAAGGCTCTAGAGGAGCGTGATAAAGCAGTTTCGACAAGCAACCTTGCTAAGGAGACACGCGACAAAGACCGAGCAGCCTATGATGCGATAGGCCCTGAACTGGACAAAGCGCAACGGCTCGACGCCCTGATTGAATCAGCCAAAGGTGACTTGACCAATCTAACAGATCTCCTCGAAAGGGGCGCTAAGGATAGAGATACGGCGCGCGATGCCGTTACAAATGTCGAGCGTACACTCAAGGCGACACGAGATCAGCGTGAGAGTGACGGCCGTTGGCTCGAAGAACACAAATCAGTTGAGACACTTTCGGTACGAATGAGAGATGTTGAGAAGGATCTATCCGATCGACTGAACCTGACAACTGATGTTGCATCAACCAGAGCAAGGATTGAGCAACTGGTTCGCGAAGTGGATGTTGCCAGAACGTGTCGGCAGGATAAGGAAAGTGTCGTCGCGGCCCTCCAGGAACAAGACCGTAAACTAGACGAGCAAATTGCCACCCTGCGGCAAATTGCTGACACGATAAATGCCGTTGCGGCTGGTGCCAGACGCGATGCGCTCATGCAAGTTCAGGCTGCGCTGGATGATGCTGTGGAAGCTACAGAAGATGCTCAGAAGGCCTATGGAGCCATCATTGCGGCAAACGATGAAGCAAGCAAACAGGAAACCCTCATCCAAAGGGCTTCCGGCGTCATAGTCAAGGTAGACGCCGAGTTACCCACGGACATGGCACGGTTAGAAGAAGCCCGGCATAGCCTGGATCTTTCCAAGGCAGCGGGAACGGAGGCAGCGGAGCATCTTCGGCTCAAGCTGGAAGAAGGACAACCATGTCCGGTCTGCGGAGCAACGGAACACCCTATCTCCGACGTTGATCGATTACTTAAGGCTCGAGTACTGGCCGACCATACACGCGTCGCCGAGCTGGAAGAAAAAGTCTCCTTCTCTCAGACTAACCGTGCCCGCGCACAGACACAGATTGCTGCGGCAAAGGATGCACTGGAAGGAGTCCTGCAGCGCAGAGGGAGCCAAGAATCTGAATTGCAGATTGCCTTCGCCAAATGGGAGACATCAGTTGCTTCTGTATCGATCCATTGTGGGGAGATAGGAGTATCCGCCCCCACTTTCCCCAAGGAAGCCATTGGTGCAGAAAGTGTAGAGATTGTCAGCTCCTTTCGAATGACAGTGGGAAAGATGCTAAGCGATGCCAAGGAGACTATTCAGCGTGCATCCGACGCTGAAACTCAAATCCGAACGATCTCCGATGATCGAGAGAACGTTCGCGCTCGCCTTTTGGATGCGAATGCGGACATTGTAAAGCTCACGAATGAAGAACATGGTAAAGCCAGTACAGTGGGGATGCTACAAGTAACTCTTCAGGGAAAGGAGCAGACTCTAGCTTCTCTCGATTCCCGACTCGATACAGCGCTCGCCCCGGTGTTCCCCAACTGGCAACACCAAGTTACCGCCAGCAGCGAGGCTTTCCTAGAAATCTGTAGCAGTCTGGTCAACGACTGGCGCGAATGTCGTAGCAGGCTTGAGACAACCGCTGCCGATATTTCCCGTCTTGAAGTTGATCTGGAGGGAAAGCGGGTAACACTCAAAGCTTTGGAGACCGCCATCGAGGAAACCAAGAAACGACACGCAGATAAGAAGGACGAGCTCAGCAAACACAATGGCGAGCGCATCCAGATTATTAACGGACGGCCAGTCGGCGAAGTTCGAACTGAATACAGAAAGCGATCGGAAACCGCCGACAAAGCCTGGAGCGAAGCTGAGCATAAGAAGTCCATGGCTGAGCAAGTTGCCGCTGGAAACTCGTCGAATGCTCTAGCCGCTCGCAATGCCTTTGACGCGGCACAAACCGACCATGAATTCGCAGAGGCATTGCTCACAGAAAGGCTCCAGTCTTGTGAAATCAGTCGGCCGCAAGCTGAATCCGCAATCACCAAAGGCGAGGCATGGGTTGATGCTGAGCAAATGCGCCTCGACCGCCTTCGGGAGGCCGTGGCGACCGCACGGGCAACCCTCGCTGAGAGACAACAGTCTGCAAAAGAGCACGAAGCCACTGATCGCCCTTCACAAACTCGTGAAGAAATCGCCACGGCCCTTAAGGAGATAGAGACGCAGCGCATCACAGCATCAGAGGCATATATCGAAGCCAGCTCGGTTGTCCTGAGTGATGACCAAGCGCGTTCACGAACGGCAGAAATCCAAGCAGCTCTTCATGAGCGACAACAGCAGGCACGTGTATGGGGACAGCTTGACGATCTTATCGGTTCAGCTGACGGCACCAAATTTCGTCGATTCGCTCAATCACTGACACTAAATCATCTCATTCGTTTGGCAAACCGGCACCTAGTCAATCTTCACCCCCGGTATGAGCTACAACGAGCACCGGGCAGCGATCTCGTATTACAGGTCATCGATCGCAACATGGCTGATGAGATCCGCGGGGTTCACAATCTTTCCGGCGGCGAAAGATTTCTAGTTAGCCTTTCCCTAGCACTCGGACTCGCCAGCATGTCGTCAAATCGAGGGATTAAGGTTGACAGCTTGTTTATCGACGAAGGCTTCGGTGCACTGGATAGCAATAGCCTTGCGATGGCCGTCTCTGTCCTGGAACAACTACAAGCCACTGGTCGGCAAGTCGGTGTGATTAGCCATGTCGAGGAGATGAAAGAACGAATCGCAGTAAAGGTGGAGGTTACCCCGGTCGGCAGCGGCTGCAGCACTGTCCAGGTTGTAACCGCCTGATCCTTGCATCCTCTCCATTATGGACCTATGTGGCATGATCGGACAGTTGCTCAAGAGAGGACCACCCATGCCCGACGGCATTCGTCCGGGCCAAGGATCTCCTCAGGGATACGGCACCCAGCCCGTAGTACGGCCGTGACCTGGCTTCGCAACGACGGGGCGATGACCTCGAGGATTCTCTGCCGATCGCCCTCCGAGAAGCGTTCTATTGATGGCCACCCCTGGGGAAGCCCAAAGGCTTCCGCTCCAGCAAGCATTTGTCGATGAAGTTCGGTGGCCGGTAGGACTGCGGGCAGCCCGAGATCTCGCGCGCAATTTCGGGTCGCCCACGCGATGTCGAGTCCGGCGTGGTCAAGGTCGCCCACGTAGTGAATGGACTCAACACCGCGCTCTATCGTCTTGATATGTCCGAGCGCCGCGAGGACGCTCCGTCCGCCGCCGTACGCGATTATGTCATACGGCCTAGCTGCTATCTCAGCTAGGACTCGCCGCGCAACGTTAAAGGGGCCGGCGTTCTCAAAGATCACCATACGGCCACCGTCGCCGACTGCCTCCCATGCAAGTGGAAGCGCGTCGGGCAGGCAGGCCAGCATAGCGAGCGTCAAGCGTCCGGGCCCAAACAGGGACGTGGTCGTGAGCGATGCGAGCGCCTTCTCATCGCCGGTCAACTGCAGCGACCGGTACTTCAGCGGGGCGGCCTCACGGAACATCCCCTTCACGAAGCCCTCGTGAACGCGGCGGAGAAATTCTATCTGTTGATTCGACAAGCTCCGGCATTGGACGACCCAGTGAAGCTTTTGGTGCCAGGGAAACGTCCGCCACGGAAACGCTGCCGGTGCGGTTTGATCGCGAACGATGTCCACGCTGGTCGGAACAGCCGGATCCATCGACCGATCCCATCGGTTACCACGTTCTGGTGGGAGCCGAATGCCTCCACGCACCTCGATGGACCTGAGCGCGTCGAGCAACAGCCGACGCTCTGCGGGCCCGGGCGTTCTGTGAGGAAAGACCTTCGCCAAGGTGCGCCAGAGATCCTGGGCGCCGACGCGAACGGATGTGCCGGCGAGGAGGCCGCGTTCGAACTGATCGAGCCGGTGCTCATCGATCTCGGGACCCATCATCACTGCTCCACGTCATCCGGAGCGGCGGCCGGGGCGTTCTCCCTGCGTCCGATGCGAACAGCCTCGATGACGCGAGCCTCGTCCGGAGCGTGCTCGACCAGGCGACGACCGCTGTTGCGGTCGACGCGCTCGTTCCGGAGGCGGATCACGTTCGGAAGCGCGCGGAGGGCCTCGTGATCGTTGACCCCGGTCGTGTAGATGAGCTGCACGCCCATCGCCCGCGCGACATCACGCTGAAGCTCGAGGAAGCGAACCCGCGACGCGCGGCCGATCGGGTTGTCGAGAATCAGGACGCTCGAGGCGCGCCTGGACAGGCCGCGTGAGCGACTTCGCACGCGGGCGAGCGTGCAGTACAGGAGGATGGCCCCCGTGAGCTGCTCGCCGCCGCTCGAGCGGGCCATCTCGGGGATGCTCACGGTTCGCCGGTCGAGCGCGGGGTCCGGGTGCAGTACGCGAACCTGGACCGGCCGCGCAAGCCGTCGCACCGCGGCCTGGACCAACGCCACTCCGCCGAGATCGTGCTTGCCATCGAGGATCTCGTCGATGAGCTCGGCCAGACGAGCGCGCTTCTCGCTCGGGTCGTCGGGCTCCTGCGTCTGGATCCTCAGGAAGTGAGCGCCGCCAATGCCGGGCACGTGGTCCGGAAGCTTGGAGAGGCTCGATGCCTGGTGTAGCAGCTTCATCCCCTCTTCGGCGACGGCGTGCAGCTCATCGACCAGAACCGTTCGATGACGATCGACGCTCGAGATCTGTTCCTCGAGCACGTTGCGACGTAGCTCGAGCTGGGCCCCGAGCTCTACGCTTGCACTCTCGAGCGCGGGCTCGTCGTGTTCTTGGAGGCGCCGTACCCAGGGCGCGTCGAGGCGCTCGAACTCGGGTCCCGCCGCAAAGGCTCGAAGGCCCGCGATGGCAGTTCCTCGCTCGCCGTCCATCGCCTGCCAGTCCGCCCGCGCCTTGCGGAGCCCATCGGTCAGCTTCTTCAGCCGCGAGGGCAACACCGACTCTTCGAGCGTCGCGGCCAGGCCGGGCCCGGGCGGGCTGACGCCCTCCGCCATCAAGTCCACGTAGTCATCGCGCAAGGACCTCAGCCGTTCCGCATGCCGCTCGACATCGGAGGTCCGCTGTCGGACCTGCTCGGCGTTCTGCTTCGCCGCGTTCGCGTGCGCCTGCTCGGACTCCGCGCTGTTCTGGTGCAGCTTCGCCTCGCCCTCCAGAGTCGTGGCCTCGGCCTCGGCGAGCTCCGGCGTGCTCGGTGCCCGCTGAAGAGGGGCCAACATGATGAACGCCTTGCAGGCCTCCTCGGCCTGCTCGAGCGCCACAGCGGCGGGGTCGATGCGGCCCTTGAGATTGCCCATGCGGCCTTGCAGAGAGCTCGCCTTTGCCTCGGTCTCCTGCCGCAGTTGGTCGACTGTGTCCGGCTCCGCTAGGCCAGCGAGGTGTTCTCGGATGATCTCCTCCGTGATATCGGCGGACAGCAGTTTCGCGAGTCGGCCGCGCTCTTCCTTCGCGTTGTCGTCGTTTTGTTTCGCCAGCGCCAAGAGAGCGTCCGCCCCGACCTTCTCCTCGTACTGGCTCCTCAGGAGGCGGTATCGGTCACGAAGCTCGTCGAGCGGTCCCGGCTCGGCGACCACCTCGCCTTCGACGTACTCGAGCGCAGACCGCTCGGTCTCGACGACGCGCGCCTCCTCGCCTTGCTTCTGCGCCGCTTCGGACGCGCCCGTCGCACGCTCGTCGGCGGCATCTGCAAGGTCCTGCCACTGCTTGACCTCGTCGGCCGCCTTCTTCGCCCGAGTCTTCGCCGATTCGAGATCCGTCCGCCACTTCGCGGAAGGCCGGACGTGTTCGTCGAGGAAGGCGCTGAGGCGACGGACCGCGTCCCGAGCGGTTTCCAGGTGACGCTCTTGGTCCCGCCGTTCGGTCTCGACGCGCTTGCGCTCGGCGGTCTTCTGCTTGCGCTCCTCCTGCAGATCCTGGAGCCGTGTGCGAGCCTCCTCCTCTCGCTGCGCCGCCCCCTGGACCTCGCGCGACGTGCTCTCGTACCAGCCCACCGGGTAGCGCGCGCGAAACGAGCGCAGCGATTCGGCCGCGCGGGTGAGGTCACGCTGCTGCAGTTCCGCCGACTGAATCCGCCGACGGTGCTCGTCGAGCCGCGCTCGAAGCTCGGCCAAGCGAGCCTGCGCCACGTCGCGGTCGAACCAAGCCGATTCTCTCGGTCCCACGACGACGCCAGGGAGAGCCGGAGCTTGGGTCAGGGCGTCGGTGTCACCGATGAGCACAGGTCCTTCCGGCTCGAGTCCAACCTCGCGCAGGAGGTCAGCAGCCCGCTCGAAATCGGCGGGTCGTACGATGACGCCCTGAGCAAGCGAGGGCGCTTTGCAAACCGCGGCTCGCGCCTCCTGCTTCGGCACGTTCGCCTGAATCCACGACCACCCCGACCAGGCCTGGCCACCGAGACGCTCGCTGAGGAACTCGACGACCCGCTGGGCATCGGGCGACGGCGGCAGGAGGCCGTGCTCCTCCAGGTGAAGAGCGGCACGCTCGTCGTCAGCGGCCGCCAGCCGCGTGTCCACGACGACGCGCTGTGCGGCACGAGCCGCCTGCTCGAGCGTGCCCACCGCGTCGGTGCCGATGCGATCGCCATCGAGCGTCTCGAGCTCGAGCGCCGCCTTGAGCACGGCATCGCGCTCGATGGCGTCGCGCTCGCCTGTGGCGCGCTCAAAGCGATCCTTGAGCTTCTGATGCTCGGACTGGCATTGCGAGAGCACGTCGCCGGCCCCCGCGACGGCACCGTCGAATGCCTCGAGGGTCTCGTCGAGACGCACGATCTCGCCATCGAGCCGCTCGACCGCATCCTCATGATCGGCGGCTTTGCTTGTCCAGCGGCTGACGCCCGCGTCGGCCGACTCCTCGGAGCCGAGGAGCCCCTCGCGAACCAACTGCTTGCGGTTGGACTCGACGGTCTCGAGGCGCTGATCGAGCCCCTTCGCCTCGGTCTCTGCTTGGCTCTGGACCTTGCCGGCCTCCACCGCCTGACGCCGATACTCGCGCGCCTCGTCGCGGGCAGTCTTCTCGTCGACGCGCGCATTCTCGGCTTTTTTCCGGTGGTCTTGGGCGCGCCACGTCAACGCAGACGCGAACTTCCTCGCCGCGCTCTCGATCTCTGCGCGCAGCGGCGCGTGCTCACGCTCACGTTGCTGGAGCGATCGGCGCTGGTCCTTCGCCTTCTCTTCGAACTGGATCGCCCGCCGAAGGGGGACGGCGGCGCTCCAGATCCTGGCGAGACGCTGGGCGTTGCGCCAGTCGTCCTGCACTTGATCATGTTCTTCCTTGAGGTGCTCAAGCCGTAGCTCTGCGCCATGCTTCTTCAGCTGAGCGGCGCGTCCCCGCTTCGTCGTCGCTTGCCGCGTCTGCTCGTCGGCGGAGGTTGCGTGGCCCGCCCGGGCCTCGTCGAGGCGCTCCGCTTCCTTGCCGAGCTCGTCGAGCCGGGCTGCCGTGAGCACGTCGAGGGCCGCGAGATCGGAATGGGATTCGCCGAGCTGGGCGCGCAGTCTGTCGCGGCGATCACGGATATCGCGCACAGCGGCCATGCGCGCGATTAGGCCGGCGACGAGATCCCGCTCCGGCACGAGCTGCTCTTTCCTTTGCAGCAGCTCTCGGCGGAACGTGGTGATGTTCTTCCCGACGCGATCGCCGAGCGCGGGATCGAGCGCCAGTGCCAGCAGAAAGTCGATGAAGTCCTCTGCTTCCGCGAAGCGGAATAGTTCGTCGGCACCGCCTTCCCGCTGGTTCATCCTGACCTGGTACGAAAACAGCTCCGGGTCGATGCGGGCGGCCTCCAGCACCTCCTGCCACTCGCGCTGATTCTCCGTGTCGCCGACGTTGAGGTGCGGAGCGCGATCGCGCAAGGATCGCCACGCCTCGCGGAAGGCCCCGAGCGTACGGCGGGAACGCGCGCCGTTGCTGGCGGTGTACAGCGGGAGATGCTCGAGGGTCGCTTCGGGCTGTTCTGGTGCGACGCGGCACGAGAAGAAGAGACGACGGAGCTCGCCCGATCCGTCGCGACGCTCGTAGAACACGCCGGTGATGAAGCGTTCCGATTCGAGGCCCAGGGAGTCGGCAGCGGGGTCGAGCTGCCACTCCGCGGCCGCCACGGCTCGGTCACTGGGAAGGATGTAATCGTTCAGCGAACGCTGCTTCGCCTCCGCCTTGCCGCCAAGGAAATCGCCCTTGTGCGGGCGAAGAATGGCGAAGAAGAGATTCAGGATCGAGGACTTGCCCCCACCGTTTCTGAGCCAGAGCGTCGAGTCCGTGGCGCGTCCGTCGGGTCCCTGGAACGTGAGCAGGAGATCGTCCATTCGCGCCTGCGGATGCCCGAGGGAGACGAACCGGAGCTTCAGCAGCTGAGGCATCAGGCTTCCTCCCCACTCGACGGGGGTGAAGAAGTAGCGTCGAGCGCCTCTCGAACGAGCTGGAAGAGGCTCGTACCCGCGAGCTGCTGCACCATGACCTGGTATCGCCGGGTAGGCTGCCATGCGGTGTCGGCACCCTGTCGCACCTGGGTGAAGCATCCGAACTCGCGCAGCCGATCGAGCGCGTACTCGATGATCCGACGTGTCGCCCGCATCGCCTTGCGTGAGTCGCGTGTCTCCATTGTGTCGAGTCGCTGCATGTAGACGCGCCAGGCTTCGATCAACCCACGGCGCTCGTCCTCGGCGTTCGGATCGGGGGCGCCACGAGCCTCTTCCGAAAGGCGCTCGCAGAGCTGGCGGAGCTGCCCTTCGACCTCGTCCACGGTAACCGGGGCCCGGACGATGTCTGGATCTTCGTCGAGATCTCGGGCGCGCGGAAACACCGTGGCGGCGATCGCGATCTGTGCGAGACCGTCAAGAAGACGATCGTCCACCTTCGAGCTACCCGGCCGGAAGTCCCCCGGCTTCAAGGCGAAGATGGATTCGTCCTGAGGCGCAAGCACGACTCCGTGCTCGCTGACGTCGAGCACGTGCAGCCCGAGGCCATCTGCGAGCTCGCGCACAATGGTCCGAAAGGCGCCATTGTCGAAGTAGCGCTCGACAAGCTCCCGATACTCCGCCTCCTGGGCCGGACGTGCGAGCGGCCGCAGGCCCCATTGAACGAGCCGGCCCGCATGCCACACCGGGTCGCGAGCCGTCGTCATCCCGACCTCCCAGCGGCGCTCACGAGCAAGTCGTCCCCGTAGAGCAGCGGGTCCTCGAGCCGCTCCCCAGCGATGGGCTCCGCGGCGGCGTGCGCGGTGTCGCGGTCTTCGGTCGCGAATCCCTGCAGCACGAAGAATGCGATCACCTCCAAAACCTCGTTCGATGCGCCAGACGCCCTGGCCTTCAACAGGAGGTCGGAGAGCTTGACCTCGCCATCGGTAGCGCCCAGGAGCTCCGTCGCAGCCGCGCGTACCTCCGGTGGGTATCGCCGGAGTTCGGCGTCCAGGTCAGCGGCGTCGACGGGCTCAACCTCGATTTCCTGTCGAGGTTGAGGTCGGCGCGGCTGAAGCATCCACGTGACCAGACCCTCGAGTGAAGCGAGCACCGGGAGGCGTGGGCCTACGAAGAGCGGGAACCCGCGGTCGAGGACCTGATCGGCGCGGATGATCGGCATCCGCAAGAGGGGCTCGAGAACGTCGTCAGCGAGATCCGGAAGTGGACGTGACGGTCTTGGCGCGAACGCTTGGTGGGCCTGGGCGTCGAGAAAGACGTTGCGCGCTCCGATCAAGTGCTCGTGCAGCTCGGCATGTCGAAGCAAGCAGTCACGGGTGAGGTCTGCAACCTGAGCGACGGCACGGCGAGAGCCCGCTTCCTCGTCGGGCATGATCTCCAGCCGCTCGTCTGCCGCTCCCAAGATACCACGCTCGACGGCGACGCGACGTTCGAGGTGAGCGAGTGACTCGTTCAGGATCCGGGGGACCTCGACCTTCCAGTCCACGCGATCGACGTCTCGACGCGTGTCCCGGAGGATCTGCAGGACCTTGTCGCGGAAGCGCACGGACTGGATGCGCGCCTGCCGCGCTGAGTGTACGGCCTCGTCGAAGCGGCCCCGCGCGAGCTGCGACTCGACGACGGCCTCGGCGGCTGCCTGCGCGTCCTCGACATCGAGGTCGAGCAGGCGCAGGTAGAGGTTGCAGGCCTCGGCCGAAGGCCGGAGGACCGTGCGCCCCGAGGGATGGAAGGCATCGAAGAGGAGTCGAAATTCTAGCGCATGCCTCTGCGCTTCGCCCTCACCGTTGACGGAGGTGTACTCCTCGCGAAACGGACGGCGAGCGTCGCCGTCGTTTCGGAGACCTCCGAGAAGCTTGTCGAGCATCCGCTCGTGACGTTCTGGCGAAGGGTCGACGCCAGCCGCAGCATCCATCGCCGAGAGCACTGGTCGAAGGACCCGTGTCACCGCCTCGCGATCGGCCTCTGCCTCCAGACCGAGCCGATCGATCACGACGTCCAGCACCCGCAGCGCGAGCGCCAGGCTGTCGTAGTGTCTGAACTCTGAGTCGCGGATCGCGTCGCTGCGGCGGAGGCCGTCCAGCGGCTACGTGTGCAAAAGAACGCGAATTCTACGGGTTAAGTCGGCGGGCCATTCATCTCCGCTTGAATTCGCTGCAGGAGCCTCCTTGCGGTGCGTCGAATCAGTGGCCTGTGAAAGTACGTCTTGGACACGAGAAAGGCCGAAGTCCAGTTGCTGGCTTGCAGGGGTTCGCTTCGTCACGGACGGCTCCCGTTTCGCCGGACTTCGGCCTTCTGGGCCTCGATCCGTGCGTCAATGTTCCGGAGCCGGAAGCGCCACGAGTTACCGACCTTGAAACCGCGAAGCTTCCCCTCCTGCGTCAACCGATAGAGTGTTCCCTCCGTCAGCTTCAGGTAGTCGGCAACCGCCTTCAGCGTGAGCATCTCTTCTGCGGCCATGCGTTCTCCTGCGCTGGGACAGCCGCTGCACGAGAGGGCATATTATGGCGAAGAGAGGCACGAGTGTCCAATGACTGTCCAATGGAGGTTCATTGGACAATTCGAAAATTGTAAGTAGTTGAAAAATGGTGAGCCGGCTGGGACTCGAACCCAGGACCCTCGCCTTAAAAGGGCCCTTCTTGCATTCAAAAATGATCTATATTTCAGTAACTTATCAAGGCTTCGCAAAATCTATGGAAGTCAATTCCAGCAACGACATTTCAATCACTTGCATGATCGTTCAATCTCCGCTCTCAACTGGCACCGCCCCGACTATCTGCTCGGAATTGTGGTCTGAGTTCTAGGCCATGAGAATACGTCCAAGGCTCGCCAGCCAGCCAAGGAGAATCACATACCGTTCCTCTGGCAACGGCTCTCGTCAACGGCATTAGCTTCCCGCCTGTATAGGCAGGTTCTTCCGTAGAACGGTCTCACGCTTCGACCAATACGGCCCGCCGCACTCTTGGCACGCCAGCCTTACGGGCTTGCCACAGGTCATACGCGGCCTGCTGCGCCACCCACACATCGGCACGACCTCCGTGTTTCACACCAAGCCATCCTTCTAATCGCAGGGCCATTTCCGAAGAGATCGCCGCGCGGCCATTCAAAACACGCGACAATGCGGCACGGGTCACCCCCAGTTGCGCCGCGGCTTGCGTCACGTTCAAGCCTAAGGCGGGTAAAATATCCTCTCTCAAGGTTTCGCCTGGGTGCGGTGGCTTATGCATCCGGCTCATGTTGTATCCCTCCTAGTGATAATCTTGGTAATCGATGAGTACCGCATCCCCGCCATCAAAGCCAAAGGTCAGTCGCCAATTCCCGCTCACGGACACCGCATACCGGCCCGTAAGGTTGCCGGCCAATGCATGCAGCCCCCATCCCGGCACGTTCATATCCGCCGCCGTTGTGGCCAAGTCAAGCCGGGCGAGTTGCCGCCCGAGCCGCGCCGCATGGTGGGGCTGGATGCCTGCCTTGCTGCCCGTTTCAAAAAAGGCTTGCAGTCCCTTGTGCCGAAACGTCTTAATCATGAAGTTATACTGTATAGCGTAGCGTTTCGCGCGTCAACACTATATACTCTCAGACCTCGTCAGCACGCACCAGACCCTAATAGTAGGATCTGGACTCTTGAAGAGAACCGGGGCAGGCCGGATTAGCCCCCACAAGAGTCGACGCAGATGCTTCCCCCTGACGCCTTAGCGTGTGAGATCGCAAGCACGCATGCCCCTTTTGCGCCGCACAAGGGTAACAGCGTTGTCGCCGATCGTAGGTCTCGGCACTGTTACCAAACCTCGATGATCACGAACAATTGCCGATGAAGTGCGCCTCCCTTCAAGGGTGAGTACAGGGTCGTATGGTCAGTGACGGACAACACTGTTATCCAGCACTCGGTAAGCAGACACCGTCTCTCATACGGTGATGTGGCCGATCACGACGGCGGAGAGGGATACGGTAACGGCACTTTCTTTAGCCTGCCGGTTCCCTCCTGAACGTTGGCTATAAAGCCATCGCACTGGGTAGACTGACGGTCAAGATGCCATACGCGGGCGAGCGTCCCTGAACAACATTCACGCCGCCGACATACCTTAAGGCGCCGAAACGAAAGCTATTCAGGGCGGCATGAATAGGCTTTACCCAAGTCATTGATGGGAACCGCGAGGATGAACGGCTCAAAGACCTGTGCAACATATAAGACGCCATTGAAGTAGACGGCGGCAGAAGGCGCACTGAGTGGCGTACCATTCGTAACAAAGAGTTCATGCCTGACTGGTTCGACCCCTCCCAAATTTACTCTCGCGATTGAACCGCCTGAGGAAGTGTGCAGCAGGGAGTGGCTTAGAAAGCCTAAGGCGGACTGATGAGAGGCGACGAGAATGTCCTCTCCCGGCCCTTTTGTAATGTTATCCGGCATGCTGACAGTAACAAGCGTGCGATCGTTCGTGTAGTCCGGTCCAGCCACCAGGACTATACGATTGGCCATGTCATCGGCGATGAGTAGGTCGTTCGCATGTAAAAGCACACCATTGCCATTGCCGCTAAACGATCCTACCGGTTTCCATGCACTTCCGTCGAAATGAAGTGTTGGCACCGGATGCCACCACGGAATCCAATCATCAAAGTGGGCCGATAGGTTTGTTACGTAGAAGCCGTTGGCTCCCTCGGCTTGCAGATCGTTGGGTCTTGTGAGCAATGAATGGGTTTTTTGACCGAAGTCCTGATCGTACTCAAGCGCATGGTCTCGAACTTTGTAGCGGACGATCCAGTGATGTTGGGAAAACCATTTTTTCTTTCCGTGCACGATCACATAGAGGTACGCATCTTCCCCTCCTTGTTTGAGGTCGATGCCATGCGGGCGGAACTCGGTGGTCAGCGCTGGTGGCTCGTTAATACGTGGCAATTCCTGAATCTGATGAGTCTCCAGATTCATCTCAAAGATCTTTCCCAAACTGTCAGGATGGCGACGATTGTGGGAGGAAATAAGTAGCCGTGGTGCACCATGGTCGATGTCGATCACAAAATCTTCTGGGCCGTACATGCCGACGCGTCTCTGTTCGCTTTCGGTTGGCCATTGTTTGCACTGCACAATTGTAGTGGCTGGTGTGAACGAGGAGCAGCCTTGACCCAGGATGCAGAGAAGGCAAAAGAGCGATGCGAAGCGGCCGGGTAATGTAGGCCTAAGGACGCGCGGAACGTTTTGTATATATGACCAAAGCTCCGGAACACCGACGCGGCATTCCGTCCGTTGTGAAGAGGCCGTCACGACCCAATAGCGTTTGATCGATTCGGAAATCGCTTGGCTGGCATCCGATGGATGCTTTAACATCAATTTTATCCTCTGAGCGCTGTCATTCTTTCGCTCAACGGCATTAGTTGCTCATGTCACAATGCATTACAGGTTTGTTTGCTCCGTGCCTAAGAGCATGGACTATATGGCAGCGGCCTAAGGCGATAAGGGCTCTCACGATATCGTCTGGGAGATCCTGGCGATACGTCGGGATCTGAGGAAAAGACCGCCAATCTTCTGGTATAAAAAGCGGTCCAAGTATTAGCCCGAGCGGTCCCAACCGTCTGTCCGGATAATCGTCCCACCACCGACGGAGTGCAGTCTTACGAAGAGAATCACCATAGGCGTAGTTGCCATTACCCCGTAGGCAGTCGCCGACCGTCTTAAATGGAAGCGTTTCCTTTTCATCGGTCGTCTGGCAGGGATCCATGGACAACTTTAAATAGGTGACTGATACTGGGGGATCGTAAACAGAATTGTTCCGCATCATCGGGATGCTTTTGATCTGGCCCTGCATGACTGGAAGGGTCCAGACCGCTCTATCCGGTCGTTTGACGCCATCTGTTAAATCAATTGTATCGACGGCTAGTTGAATACTGTTATGCAACCAGAGCATAGACCTGAGATTGTTGTAAGCCGTAAAGGTGAATGCTGGATCATGTTCCGCGTCGACGATAATGATATTTTCACACCGGCGTTTGATAAGCGGATATGCCCCTAAATTCTCTGAATATCCACCATCAGTGAGCCAAAATTTATCTGGCGGGTGTCTGAGCTGATTCCTGAACTTGCGTCCAGTGGTGAATCCGAACAGCGGGCGAACCGAAGTCCAAAATGATGACGCAGTTGTATCAAGGGCGGCGCCACTTATCGTGATAATATTCTCCAACGTGATCCAGTCATCAGAAAACTCGCTGGTTGGACGAAACCCGATCCCTTGCGCACCCACGTGGTAGGGCGTGAATTCAAAAATCGAATTTTGGGGAGGAGTCTCTTCCCTGTTACGGCCATCAATGGTGGCGCTAACGATGAGAAGAGGCTTCTGCCATTTCATCGCTGTGATGGCCGGGGGAGTGTAGGGTGCGTAGAAGTGTTTGCGAATACGCTCAGCGTAATACTTGGTCATGTACGTCGCGTCATCAGAATCGCCTAACTCTAAAAGATAGAATGGCATTTTGAGAAGCGTTCCAAACAATACTTTGAATAGTTCGGCGAAGCCATGGAGTTCAAACCCAGGAATAAATTGCTCCTCATTAAAGCTGTTCCGCGTCCCGGAAGCGTCGAGCATGCGGCCGCCGAGTCTGGCCATATACCAACTTGCTGCATAGCTTCCTCCCGAGACGGCTGACACGATGTCGAGGTTTTCCAAGCTCCATCCATGGGGATCATCGGCCTCAGACAGCCCTTGCAAAACTCCGCGCGCATAGGCAGCGGCCCGAATACCACCGCCCGACAACGCTAGACAATATTGCGGAGGACCTTTGGCATAATCCCATTCCGGATTAGGTCTGTTTTGCGCATGAGCCACCATGTTGGTTTCCGTATGTTCTTTTTCCGTGCCACCAACTGGTGTGTCATTAGCGTCGAGAGATGGTTCGCGAATGGGCGAGTACGGATGTATCAGTCTTTTTGTATTTTCTTGGGCAAGTTGGGCAATTCTAGCGACCGTTGCGCCGTGTTCTGGCCCGTGAACGTCCTTGATGGTATTATCCAAAGTTCCATAGCATCCCTGCAAACAAAGCGCACAGGACAAAGAAACGACGCGAGCAATACAGGGAGAGAATCGGAAAGACGTGCTTGAGGTGAAGTGCGGGCCAGGACGCCACTGGCTGACATCTGGGTTGAAGAGCTCCGTACGTCGGTTGGCCATCGTCGTACCCATTTCTTTTTCACAACTATGGATGGTCCGCAGTAGCCTTGTCGCAGTTGTTGAGGAGTTCTGCGAGCGATTGGCTCACCTCGAAGCAGTAAGTTCATATCATCTGCTGTAACTTTTGTAAGCTAACTTGTCGTAGTTGTGGTGCAGATAGCGGCCTTCATGTGTGCATAGCCGAGATCAATAAGCCCTCGAACCATGTCTTCGGATAAGAACTGATTCCAAGTGCTTATCTGAGGATTAAAGATGCCCACCATCTTGACGAGCTTCTCACTGTAATATGAGGAAGGATGCCCCGAAGCATCGCCGGTGGCACAGTGCCGTGCCTTCAAGACGCGCTGTTCAACGAGGGTTTCTGGTAAAGAGAGTTTCAGGTATCGCACCTCAAGGCCTGGCCCAGAATCGTCCCGGTGGCCGAGTGGATAAATCTTCCCCTTCATTATCGGAAATTGCCACATCGAGGGTAAACGCTTCGTCTGCATTTCGCTTTCTATTTCGTGCACGGCCAGATGGAGCCCCACGGCTTCAAGGTGGTCCTGCAGTACGCGGTACGATTCGAATTGATACTTCGGGTCATATTCGGCATCCACAATCGTGATCGTCTGACACCCGCGACGGGCCAGCGCGTAAGCTCCAAGATTCTCAGAAAAACCTCCATCCGACAAAAATAACTCCTTGCCGTCGACTCTCGGCGAATCAATCGGCATGCCAAGACGGATCCCCAGCAACGTGGTCAACATTGCTGCACTTCTGATTTCTGGAAGGTCGAGGGCGGCTCCCGATGCGGCCACGTACTCAAGTAGAGATCGGTTAAACCTACTCTCTCCTAATGTACCCCGTGTCGTGGTGGAAGACGCGTAACCTGCTGAATCCGAACCAACCCCCATGGGCGTGATCTCAAAGATGCGTTTTCTTTCATGCCATCGAGGCGAAAAATCAGCGTCATACACAGTGGTGTTAATAATCGGCCATGGAAGGTGCTGTTCGTTGATTAGACGGTTTAGTTCAACTAGAGAGGGGATCGGCCGGTGGGCCTTGCCATAAAGCCCCGCGAGCCTACCTGTGTAGATGGCGCGAGCAGTAGCGTCTGTTGTACGAAATAGAGGATCCTTCAACCTCCATTGGATATACCAATCTGCCAGAATGGCCAAAGGATTGAGACCAACCTCAAAGATTTTGCCGATTGCCACCGAGAGAGAATTGAGTGAATCCTTCGCTAGATAGGACCATCCATTATGGTAATGAATGAATTGTTCTAAATTCTCATCAGAGAAAAGATTTGCGCGGACAGTGGTTTGCGGAGGGAGATCCATGGCATGGATACCTGTGTAGTACCACAGCATGGCGTACGTGCCGCCTGAGACGCCAGAAATGATGTCCAAGGAATCCAACCGTTCAAATTCGCTCAGGGCCTTCATCACGCCAATTCCATACGACGCCGCCCGCATTCCGCCTCCCGATAGCGACAAGCATTGCTTTGGAGGTTGAGCAAGTGGTTCGGGAAGCATTTCAGACTTTACGGCAGGTGGGTTCACCGGTTCATGCAGCGTGTCAAACGCGCACGAAGTGGTGGCAATCAAGCCCACGAGACACATGATGAGCGGTAGATGTCCCTTGAACTTCATCATTGTTACGGCCTAGGCTGCTACCGAATTAGTTGATGCCCCTATGCTCATTCTGCCTGCCGTTCGAACTCAAACGGACTGAGATACCCCAACGTGGATTGCCGCCGCCGGGAAGTGTGAAAGCGCTCGATGTAATCGAACCCATTGGCTTTCGCAGATCTCAAGCCCTTGCTCAAGTATCGACCGACCGTTACTCACACATCGCCTCCGTAACTCCCCCATTAACTACTGAACACACTTCGCTATGAATCTTTTCGATATAGATCCCGAATTCCCGATCAAAGAAGGCGAAAATAGGACTCACTCCTGCCTGGAGATTCGCAATTGGCTGATAGGCCTCCGCACTCCCAGCCTCCGACATCTCGGCAGCACTTCCCCCAAGAATATCGGCGATTTTTCTCAGCCGAGCCTCCGGAGACGGATGCGTAGACTGCCGAGCGGGATACCGTATGATCCCCTTGCTCGACTTCAAAACATCGCAGACAAACCGCTGACTGGCTGATTTCACTGATGTTGCAGACGCGGGAAGAGTAATGTTCCTATTCGGGTCGAACGTGCGATGCACCTTGACCTCGCTCAGTCCAAGTCGATGTCCAGTCACTTTGTCCCACTCGCTTGCTGCCAAACGAATGCGGTCAATATTCCAGTACATCGATCCCTTCGCTGAAAACAATGGTTCCTTGTATGGGGCATCAGGCAGCCGCTTCCTCAACACGATCAGAGCCAGGTTATCCGCTTCTTCCTCTTTCGTGATCAATGCTGGTGCACAGTTTCGTTCGAGTTGCTGCAGCTTGAGTGCTTTGGGTTTGTGGAGATCAACGGTCTCAATCTTGCCCGAGAATTCCCCTCGACGATTCTGGTGAAAGTGCGCCAATTCATGGGCAAGCACATACAAGAGAGCAGGACTCCCCGGCCGAGTAGCTGAGCTGCCTGTCATGAAACTATTCACGGCTCCGGCAGAACATCGGAGCAGATTCGGCACCTCGCCGGAGACATAACAGCCTCCCGGCACACTGAACTGATCGAGAGGTCCTTCTCCTTTGCTCTCCTGTCCGTGCTTCTGGCAACCTGTCTGATCCACCTGCCCCTTGGTCGCATCCTTCACAATCTCTACATGCAACCACCCTGGTGGAACTGGCGTCTCCGAATTCACCACCACCTGATCAAATGGCAAGCTGAGCTTTTCGAGCTTGAAGACATCCAGCGCATGGCTGAGCGTCACACGGATGGGCTCATTGAGCGACACATCAAAACGACACGGAGGAATTGCGGTGATGCCGGCGAGAATCTCCTGCGGGAAGCTACCACATACCAGAAGCACAGTAACCATCCAGGCCAACACACATCGGAGTCGACTGGGTCCGATCATAATCCTCTTCGCTCCTGAAAGATCTCAAACGCCACGTACTGCCCATTCATGTGCGCAAGCATAGGCCACCGCTCAAACGCATACACCACCAGATCTTTTGAGGCTTCTTTCGCGAGAAAGAGCGCGACCTTGTATTGGGTCAAATTTTCGAGATGCGGAAGCTTGACCTTGCCTGACTTGGTCGTTTCGGAATCTTTCGCTAGATTGGCATGAGAAGGAACAGATTTGGGACAGGTTTGTGGGAATCCCCAGAAAACATACCCTGAGATCAATCCTTGCTTTCGCAATTCGGCAATCCGTTCGATATCACGGGGGAGCCAGGGATGAAGTACCGGAATCTCCGATGCCTTCGTGACCTTTCCATTCATCAACTCCACATAGTTACTATGGGCAAAGAAATCCTGCACGGCATGCAACGCTTGGCCAATGGCAAAGAAGGCCTTCTGTGTGTACGTCTCAGCGTCGCTTTGTCGTGCTGCCGCTTTAGCCTTCTCCGCATTCGCAACATATGTCCCAGCTTCGGTTAGTAATTCCTGGATGTATTGCGTCGCTTCTCCGAAGGCGCAGTTATCAAAATGGGCACGAGATTCAAATTGATGATACGTATCTTGCAGATACATTGCTTGACGAAGTTCTCGCACATACTTGTTTCCCACCAAACTGGCGTTGACTTCTTCGTGGCCGGGAAACTCAAATTTCTGATCACAGTTCACGCAAACAACGGTTGCCGCCTCGGTATCAAGTGGAGGAGTAGCGGGAGGGGGAGCCGGCGGCTTGACGGTCTCTGTTGCGTCAAGGTTTGTGACACAACACAGCAATCCCCCACAGGCAATCGTTATCGCGAGCATTCGAAGACCATGCCGCCGCTGGCTCGGTGATTTTGTCATTGACATCATTCCTTTGTAATTCTAGCCATCTCCGTCCGTATCGTTCGCACACGGCCTCTGGGGGTTGTTGTAGTAAATCGGCCACTAATGACGCTACTGCTTTGCCGTTACCTTGGCTGCGACCGGACTCCAAACGGAATTTCAACTCAAAGCTCTTTCTTGAGGGCTGGTGCTTTGTCGTCTCCCCTGAAAACGACGGTACTTTACAACGAGAGTCGAATGACAGCTGACGTTGGTGCCGTACCGAAAGACTCCTTAACCAGAGCCGTATCCCTGATCGTAACGCCTGCGCTATCGACGATTTAGTTAAACCTCCTGAATGGCGTTAGGACGCCGCACGCACGAACGTTTCTTTCTTCTCGCAAAGGAGGGTCAAAGTCTCGGAGCCTCTTCTCGCAAATAGTTTGTTCAAGAGCTGTCGCATCCACTTGGCACAGCACCTGACCCATATACCGTGATTGAGAGAAGTCTCCATGGCTTTCCGGTGCATTGTTATGGCCAAGTTCGCGACTCGTTTCGAAGAGACGGACTTGGCCTGGGGGGAACGGTGCAGTACTCGTGATCTGCCTTTCGACGAAGCCCGAAAAAGGCACGGCGCGTCTCGCGGACAATGCTAATGGTTTCGATGTCGCTTCGGGCGGGCACCCAAGCGCCTCACCCCCATTCGCTGTGAGATCGCAGCGGTAGAAGGTATTCATATTTTCCATTCGCCCCTGGGTCATTTGGCCGACCGTCATGCTCGGTTCGAAGAATGTATCAATCCATGCCAGTAATGTCCCGCGAGGCATGAAGAAGATAGTGCCCCCTAACGCAACCTCACGGGCTTCATCACGTCTGTTCAAATTAAACATCCACAAGGTTGTTTCTCGATGACTTCTCAGAAAAGGAACCACCATCTGGTCCAATTCATCTATGGGGGCCGCCGCAGCCATATACACAATGTGCTTCACCGCGATGTGTTGAGCTGTATCGATTAACGGGAGTAGTCGATTCAGGATCATCGTCCCCATACTGTGTCCTACTAACGTGATTTCCACCGGGATGATGGGTCCCCCACCCTGGGTTTTGACTTTCAGATGCCGAATCATGGCATCGAACACGGTTCTTACCGCGCCCTCTGACGACTTCGATTCGGATGGAAGGCGGCTTTCGACCGCTAACTCGGCGCGCCGCTTCATTGTTGACCAGGCTGGCGTACCAAACCCTTCGAGCAACGGAGCGGTGACAGCATACAACGGGAAAACGGGCGCATAAACAATGGCATCCGCAAGAGCGCAGCCCACCCCATCACCCTGCTCAATCGCGCCAGCGAACGATTCCTGGATATTGGAACCCATGGCGGCAAGCGACACGGGGACACTCCCTACACTGCCAGCTAACCGCCCCAAAAGAACAAACGGCATGGTGGGAACGGTGACGGCAAGGCTCTGTCGCTCTCCAAATCGAATGTTGAAGAGGTCATCAACCATGGAGTCGATTGGTTCCGAATTCCAATTGATGAAGAATGGATAGTAAGACGTGTTGCGGGAATTGAGTAGCCCCTTGGGCGTCGCGTCGGGAGCATCGTGATGCAGGAGCCGCTGCATTCGATCGAAGGCCGCGTTATAGCCGTTCATCCCACCATGAATATAAACCAACAGTTGGAGTGCGGGGCATCGGTCTGCCTGGCACTGCGACCGAAGTACCTGCACACGGTCGTCAAGGCCCTTGAAGAAATGTTTGTCGAGATGGTCCTGCAGGGCGAGCTTATGCATCCCCGATCCATCGGTCCGTTTCGCGTGTCCATCCCGATCGACAAACAGATAGTGGGGCAGGTATTTCTCATCTTCTGACTGATAGCGCGACGGTAAGCCCGAACAGCCCGCGACATCAAACGCCAGTAACAAGAGCAGCACGTACGAACACCACCGAGTTCTCATAACAACGATGCCCGTGTCCCTTACCATTGGAAGCCGTAGCTTGGTCCGATGAGAATGGACCACTGGCCCTTTCCTTGCCCCGTAAGGTTATAGGACGTTCCCACGCTGAGAATGTCGTTGAACAATCCGACGATGAGGGCCGGCTGAATGGACACATCCGTATCGGTTTCAGCTTTCGACACAAAAATAGTGGGCGAGAAGGAGATCCAGGATCCGATTTTGGGCAAATTCCCTGCTTTCCGGGGGGTTGAAAAGTCCAGCAAATCTTCCGTGCGAGCACGACAGGCTCGTGGGACATTCTTAATGCTGGTGTGCCCAATACTCTCCAACTGATCGTCACTGTAGTATCGGAAGGACAGCCCTACGCCCACCGATTTCTCATTGAATGAGCTGCGCTCTGTCGCAAGGTTGTAGCGGAAGAGCGCCACGGTGGCTTTGGTTCCCACCGACCAGTTATCTCCGAGATCTCCGACATTTCTTCCCTCTTTGTAAATGGGTTTGCCATCTCGCCCTACCATGTCCTTCTGGTTTGGGTCCTTCGCAACCTGCTTATCGTAGGACGTACAATCGTCGGTCGGTGTATCAGGAGGTTTGGGTGTAGTACTGGTAGAGTTGGGTGATGGAGAAGTGGGACCATGAGGGAGAGGAGGCGGTTGGGAGACCGCCGGCTGAGCTGGAAGAGTTGGGGGCGCCGATGGGCCGGGAGACGGCTGGCTGTATGCGTGGTGCGCCCAGACTAACGGCACAAGGAAACAGAGAGAACGAAGCAGGAGCAACCAGACCTTGGACATCATCATCCATCCTCGCAGTGTGCGATTCAGTCTGAGGAGCGCTGTATGCTCCCGAGGTGCCTGCAATAGACGCGCCTAAGTACATACACTTGCGACCATGAGCGTAATTACGGCACTGGCTCACTGCTACACGTGAACAATGAAGTGGCTGGTGTATCCCAAAAGATACCGGAAAGTATCTGAAACGATACTCATTGCCGGCCCAATTGAATACTGTAGCCTGCCGGAATCAGCATCAGACTAATCGCCACGGATCTTGCGATTGGCGTAACTTTATTACGCCGGAGCCTGGGTAATTTTAGGGACTGGCGAGCAATGCTGACTCTTTAGAAAAGAGCGGGACGATTGGCTGTTGAGGTATCGCGGCCGATGCGGCACGAATCGGAAAGTGTGAATACACACAACCAATTCGAACCTTTTTTGTTGGGAAACAATACGGGTATTGCACTGTAATCGTCACATTGACAAGATTTATTACTGAGAGTATTTTTGGCCCCGCTCACAGGTTAACCTCAGAGGGGACCCGGAAATTCAGACAGTGTACTAAATAGAAGCCTGGCTTCTGACGTTGGCCCCGTTTCGAGACAACTCTTAACCAGAGCAGACGACTTCTTCGACGATCTGTTTCCCCAGACATTGCGTCACGGACTCAGTCGGGGTCAGGTAACCGAGTGAGCTATGGGGGCGGTGGTGATTGTAATCCGTCCGCCAAGCAAGAAGCGGCCCCCAAGAAAAACCCAATGACACTTCCAACTTGTCCATCCGACGGTGAGCCGATCAACGGTCAACTTGGTGGGAATTATGCTCGTATGGCACGAGCCAAACTATGCAATATCGAAAACTTTGCAAACAGCACTTCGCATAGCAACTGGACACGAATCTGTTGGATTCCGCCGTCGAGTTGGAACCGCTATCGATGAAAACTAGGATGGGGAACAATGTTTGATTCTCCACTAAGTTGTACGTTCTTTTTCATTGCTGGTTTTGCCACCTTCTACCTCTCGTATTTTGTATTTCTCAGAAAACGCTTGAACAACGGCGTAGGCACCTTGCTTGCTAAATTTGGCCTAGGCTCAAAAGGGACCAGATTTTGGATTTTGTTTCTGAACGCGCTCATCCTGGGATGTTTCATCGAGTTCCTAGTCTATAATGTCAAGAACACATGTCACTTTTCACCGCTGACTAGGATTGAGACTGCTGCGACGGACTGGGTTATGAAAGTCCTGGTCAGGAGTGAGCCAGCCCCAACCATTAAAGAGCATCTCATCCCCATACGATGGATAGATGTCGACGAGAAGACCTATGAAGAACTCGGCGAACCATTGTCCATACAACGCGGCAAGCTTTGGAAGCTAATCTCTGAAGCTATCGCAGCTCAGGCGGCAGTGATTGTCGTTGACTTTGCCCTTGATCGGCCCGTTGAAATTGAAGGTGATACGCTTTTGACACAATGCTTGGAAAACTACTCAGCTCTGGCAACACGGTCTGTTGCCCCTAATAAAATCTCATGTTTCCAGCCCTCAGATCCAAAAGATTTCCCGAAGATCCTCTTGGCTAAGAGTTTGAAAGTAAACCAAGTCCCTATGGCAGAACGCCGGTCGCAACTTTGTGCAGCGCCAGCCTGTCCCCTTAAAAACGATCCCCGTGGGCTCGAGTCGATTGTTCGCAACTCCTCCGTGCTGTTCTGGGCCTCGACCACCTTCGTCCGCGATGCCGACCATATTGCGAGACAATGGCGGCTATTTGAGCCAACCAAGCGTACACGACTAGATGACTGGGAGAGCAATGTGCTCCCCTCTGTCCCTCTACTCACTTGGGCTATCCTCAGAACTCCAAGCCTTGAAGGGAAGCCTTTCAATGTGAAGGGATTTCTCGAGGAACTTAGAACACATTTCGACAGTAAAAATGCCGTTCCTCCCCCAGAAGCGTGCGCTCCTGGCCACTCAAAACACCCCTGGACACTTACAGGGTCTCGGCTGGAACAAACCATCCACTTGAGCCTCTGCCCCAAACACCTCGAACAACGAGTTCCCTACCTTGTCGGCAACCTCGAAGAACCCTGGCCCTCGCCTCTAGTTCTCTGGGGAGGAAAAAATGAATTTCTTTTTGACAGAATCTATGCGCGGGAACTCTTGGCCCACAACGATCGGTACAACTTCATGGAAAGCCATAGGGATTCCTTGAAAGGGAAAATTGTCATCATTGGCGCAAGCTATGAAGACTCTCGTGACTTCCATGGAACCCCAATTGGCAGAATTCCAGGAGCACTGTGGATGGCAAATGCCATTGCAGGGATCATGGAATTCGGACAGATCAAACATCCGTCATTATTTCAAGAAAGTGTTGTGATGATTGTAGGCCTAGTGGTAGTAGCCGCTTGGTTTGCGGGGTTTCCTTCCATATTAGCCACGGTCATTGCAGGGTTGTCTGTCGCTGTCATTCTTATTCCAGTCAGCCTATACTTGTTCTCATTCGGCACTTGGCTAGACTTTTCCTTGCCGGTCCTTGGGGTGGCAGGGCATCATTTCATTGAGCAAATCATGGAACTCACAGAGGGACATGGGCATCGCTCGGGATAGTGAGTTTGACGGATCAGATCAAATGACTACACTGGGGATGCCTGTACGATCTCATCGAGTGGAAGTCTCTTCAGAGGGAATACCATGAGGCACAAATCAAGAATCACTCAAGCGCACACACTTCTCCTGTGCTCAATAGCAACCTCGATTCTGATGGTCGAAGCGGGCGTCGCAGGAACAAACAACCCAGCCCAGCCAGTGGGCCGGATCGTCAGTAGCGGATGCCCAGAGACCCATTTGGTGCTGAAGAGGGCTCATTCCGGAACAAGGCAGAACGACTCACAACTCTACGACGGCGACGAAATCACAATCACAGATGCGAACTGTACGGTCGAAATCAGGATCGGAAATACGCTGCGCATGCTCTCGTTAAAGGACACGCCCTATACCGCACGCAGCGCTACGAGCACATTGATACCCAGACTGTTGTTCGCCATGGGAATCGGGAAAGGAGCCACCGGGCAAGGACACAGCCAAGGTATTAGCCAAGGCCTTACGCGGGATGGAGCCCCAGAAGAAATCAGGCTTCCCATCTTACAATTGTGGAGCAGCCAGATCGAAGCAGGGACTCGCCCCCTCTATATTACATGGCGAGGCGGCCAGGGTCCGTTTCAAATCTCTCTCTGGAGGGCAACCACTTCTTCGCCCCTTATCACCCATGATAGTTTAGTGGAAAACTATGCCACTCTTGAAGAAACAAACCTAAACCCCGGGACCTATCAGATCCAAGTCAGAGACAGCCTGAATCACCAAGGGACGGGAACCTTCACAGTCGTGAGTTCCTCCGATCTTCCGCCCCTCCCGACAGAACTTCAACAGTATCAGGAGGAACACCCACCTCGGCGCCTACTTGAAGCCGGCTGGCTGGCAACTCAGGAAGGCGGCAAATTTGTATTTGAAGCCTATCAACGAGTCGTCTCGCTAGCATTGATGAACCCAGAGGCCAATCAGATGAAGGAGCGCCTGGAAACAGGCTGGCGACCAAGACTGCCCAAGAATTAGGGCGTCCCGACAACAGGAATCCCGGCGCCCTGTACGATGAAGGCGGCCCACAGAGCCGGGAAGGCTTCGACTCCAGACTGTCGAAGCTTACTAATCATCTCTAGCTGTGCCGCGCGCAGGGCATCCACGGGAAGTTTCCCCTCGCTGTAATATTTGTAGAAGGCAATCATTTGCCGAGCTGTCCATTCATCACTGACCCGCCATAGGCTCATAACGAGATTTTTCGCACCAGCCACACTAAAAGCGCGCCGCAGGCCGTAGACACCTTCGCCATTCTTTGCCTCTCCCACGCCTGTCTGACAGGCTGAAAGTACCACCAAATCGGTGTCCTGGAGATCCATGCCCGACACCTCATCCGCTGTTAGCAGTCCGTCGATATGACTTAACGTCGCATGAAAACTATTGGCACCAGCTACTGCCAATCCTGACCGAAGAAGCACGTTCTCTCTCCGGTCGAGTGAGGGATTCCCACTATGGGAGACAAAAAACCCATGCGTGGCAAGATGCAAAATACGCGGGCGACGCACAGCAAGAATGGTTTCTTCGCGAGCAGCTTCTTTAGTTAGAATGCGTTGTCGCGGCAGTAATTGCTGCATCAGGTGCGATACCGCCTCCACTTCTTCTAGGGTCTCGGGCAACGCCTTAAAGTGAAGAAATTTCTTTTGATCCAAATCATAATACATGGCCATCACGCCAACCATCCCCAAATTGTGGTGTGCATTAAAAACCGGATCGCCAACGAGTACGAAGTCGCCGGGCGGAGGGGGGCCAACAAACCATGGTAGGTTTCTCTGGTATGGAATCAGGTCACGTCCTGAAGTGACGTAGCTAATTGCCCACTGTTCGACGGTAAATTTCCCGTCCTCAGGATTTTGAAGCCCTGCAAATGGCACAAAGTTTAAAAGTCCATCGGGACTGAGAATCACGGATAAGGCCGTATGAATCGTTCCTTTGATTGGCGACCAGATTCTCTCGTACAGATCTTGGACCTTTTCGAGAGCTGTCTCTAGGTCTGTCTCGGGCACGACGCTCTGACGAAACTCCTCGATGGACGCGTCAAGCTTCGCTCCGTCCCCTAAATTAACAATGCTGATGGTTTGATCCGGACGCAAGACAAACCCTAGATAATGAGACCGGGTCTGCTGGTGTTCGAGCACCGAATCGACCACGTCCCGAACTTTGACGAACTCAATGAGTACCGCATTCGGCGGAAGAGTCTTCGCAATCTGCGCTATAGTAACCGCTCGATCGAATCGACCCTGCGCATAGACACGACTATGCACCGCAAGTTGAGTTTCCTGCTCCTCCAGTCGAGCCTCAGCCCCCTGCATGAAGCCCGACCGGAATTCCTCAACTGCAGGATGCATGACGTTTGCTGCCTTTTTACGCTTGAGTTCGACCCACGTGTATCTAGCTCCTCTGGGCAAGTCCTCTGCGGTAGTCAGTTGCAAGAGTGCTTCGTCCTCGAACACGAGCCCCTTTCGGCTGAGAAGGAGTTCCATGGCGAATCGCTTAGCGGCTTCATCTGCTCCAAAGTATTTTTCCACGACGCCAATCACCAAGTCCCGTGTTCCATCAGCTTCATCGAGCAATTCAAGCTTTCTATTTGCTCTGACGATTCCCAGCCGATAAGGAAGCGCCTCATTTTCAAGGGCAGCAGCCCTTCGCACGTAAGCCAAACCTACATCTGACTGTCCCTGTAAAACGGCAGCTCGTCCCAACCCGATCAAAGCGGCACCAGTGGAAGAATTCTTGCGGCCAAAAGATTTTTCTAACAACGAGAGTGCGTGTTGGTAGTGAAACAAAGCATCGCTGTAGTCACCTTGCTCAAATCGGACATCTGCGAGGAGCAGATATCCCATCCCTAAGTCTTGTTGATACAATCCAGGATTGACCTCCTGGTTGCGTACCGCCTCACGAATCACACTTTCAGCGTCAGAAAACTGCCCCATCCGTAGCAAGAGACGGGTCCGCTCTAGCTGAATGTCCCAAATGGATAAATGGCCGGGCAAAAGACGTCTTTCACGAAGACGTAGCGCCTGTTCATACACCACGCGAGCCTGCTCATACTTATCCGGATCTGTTTCTCCCCATTGCGAGTAGAGTTTACCCAAATTCACCAGATAAGCGGCGGCCTCAGGATGATCGGAGCCCAAACGTTTCTCGACATATAAACTGGACTGTTTGAAGAATCGCTCAGCCTCTGCATAATCCCCCTGCTGCTGAGCCAACTGTCCAAGATTCGCAATAGCAACCGCGAGCGTCGGATGTTCCGCTCCGAGATGGAACTCATGTCGTGCGCCTTCAAATGAATGCCGCGCGGAGGCATACATACCTAATTCCTGCTGAAATTTTCCCAGTTCGTTCAAAAGCGGAACTTCAGAAGCTGAAAGTTGTGGATTCGGATCGCGCCCCGGTATAGCCACTTCATTCCTGAACAAGTAGGAAAGCTCTTTGTATCGTCCAAACCTTTTGTAAATCGTAGCCAATCTATTCAGATAATAAATATCCCGGCTATCCTGCTTTATGCTATTTCGCTTATTGAAAAATCCCTTGAGACAGCGTTCAGCATCTTCGTATTTCCCGAGCCTTAGTAAGACTTCGACGTATTTCCGCGCAAATTCTCCTCGTTGGGGTCCTGCCCATTCTCGGAGTTTTGCATTCCACTGAGAAAGCAAGGTCTCAGCCTTGTCATACGCCCCATACTCAGCCAACACTGCGATCAAGTCCAATGAAGCGCGGCCGATCGATAGTTCCTGCTGAGGCATTTGCTTAGCCGCCCCTCTCCTATCTATCGCGCTTTTCTCCAAATCAGCCCGCACCCGGATTTCTTGCTGGTACAACTCGATCGCTTCTTTATAATTCCCCATTTTTGCATTAAGCCGGGCGAATGACTCGAGGTAGAACGGATTCTGCCCCGGTTCATTCGATAGGGGTGCCACCGGTTGTTTCTGCTGAAGCATCCCATCATAAAGTTTGGCGCTTTTTTCCAGAGCGCTAGCGGACTCCGGGTTCGCCTGGCTCAGGGTCTCCATCTGTTCTGCCGTCTTGCCTTGATTGAGTAGGGACTGCTGTGAAGCACGCGCCGTTCTATCCAGCAAATCCTGTGAGTGCAACCGTTGATAGAGTTGTAGTGATTTCTCATGATAGTCCAGTCTCTCGTACAGAATCGCGAGATCCAGCCGACGCATGCGAACTATGTCACTATCGTGTGCATACTTTGATTCCGCCTCTCGCAAGAGGGTTTCGGCGATGGGTAGAGCTGCATTGTATTGCTCCTGTCGAAGCTTTGTACTCAGTGACTCCTCAGGTGTGGGCTCCTTAGAGGACGGAGGTTGTCCGATTGGCTTTGTCGCACCCTGTTTGTTTCCTTGAGTATTAGGTCGGCGATGCACTTCATTTTGACTGCCTGAGTGTTTGTGCGCCGGGTCTGCCACCAGTTCCACCATCCCGAGGCTACGTGGCACAGTACTACTTAAGACCGCTGGCTCGACGGCCATCTGCTCGGGCAAGAGAGCAGTACTTCTCCCGCCTCCTAACTTTCGATTTGTTTCAGGTGGCTTACCAGTTGACTTCACGCTTGAGATACTCTGCCTGGGTGCAATTTCTCTCAGCACAGTCGCCGGATGAACGATGGCTGGCCACAACCAGAAAGTTGCTCCACACACTAGGAGTAGGAACGGTGTCTTGCAAAGACAATCTCCACCCCCGAGATTCAGCACAGCGCGAAGGGCTACCCACCAACGGCTCATGCCGAGTCGCAACATAATCAATCTCCAAGAACGATGGAATGAATATGAGAGATTAAACTATACGCTCACGGAGCTGTTCCCTGTGATTTTACGTACCCCCTAGTTGCCCTCGCCTGTTTGCATGGAAGGTCGCACGAAAGGCACTAACTACAAGACTGCTCTTATACCAGGCGCGGCACTATCTTTTACCGATTTTGCCCACAGGTCAATACAAGCAGACGGGGACACCTACACTTGAAATACTTCCATTTTGTTGTTTGAGGTGATGTACGATCTTGTCGTCTCTCGTAAAGGCAAGGCCTGTCGCATTGAAGTATCCACAGCCAAAATACCACCATTCCAGAGTGTCATACCTTGAGGTAATGCTGACGATTGCCCACCATGTCAGGTCAGTCACCAGCATCTCGAAGAAGCGAGTGGATTGCTTTTTCCTAAGTATTACCTGAGAATCCCGCCGTGAATATTGTCTTGAGCCTTATCTATCGACTGCTTTTTCTCTCCCCTGTTTGGTATTTCCAGCGGCGCTATCACTTCTTTCAGTATCTCTACTTCCTCCGGATGCCCTTTCTCCTGATGCTGATGCTGCTGCTTCTTCCCTGGGCTTCCTTAACGTACTTCCCAATCCTTTCCCGCAACTGGTATGAGCTTGACGGGCCCCTGTCGTTATTCATCGTGACATTGCTCACCCTCTACCTCTCATGGATCCTGATGTACACAGCGGGATTGATTTTCTTTCACGCTGCGGAACAAAACAAACTTGCATTTAGCAAGACGGCACACGAAAAGCAAAAACACACTGGGCAGTTCGCCAATCGCCTTCCCAAATGGTCTCGGGCCACAGTGTATGGATTTCCACTTCGCCTCTTCATTTTTGCCTTACCGGCCATTCCGCTGATCCGCACAAGTTATCTCCATACGGCACCAGACGTGCCTAGTTCGGATAAATGGCTTGCGATTGTTTCGGCAGCTGGTGCAGCTCTTCTGGGGTGGCTCTTGGTAACCTCGGGACAGCTGCTCCTCAGAATGCTCTGGAAGAGAAAACCGCTCCGCCATTCAAGGGCAGTGATCTCATATTGGATCTATGAACGCCTCCAAGTCGGGACTCTCGTCACGCGAACACACACTCTTGAGATACAAACGTACCAGCGGACAAGCACGATACAGCGCCTGTTACGCTCACCCGCCGACACAATATTCCACAAGGCCCAGGCATGGGCTTTTTTCCTTTTGACTTTCGCTCTCTACGCCGCCGGCAGTATCGTCCTTTACCCCAATCATCGCGATACCACCACTGTCCCAGCACTCGCTTACTTGCTGATTCTTAGCATGCTCGTGGCTTGGATCCTGCCCTATCTGACCATGAAATTGGACAAATATAGAGTTCCGGTCATCGAATTTTTTCTCATCTCTGCGTTACTCGTATCGCCGCTTCCGAAGTCTGACTATCGCTACCAAATCGAAGCGTATCCCTGCCCGCTCTCTCCAGGGCATTCTCCTCGGTTCACTCCTCGGATAGCCTACCAAACGTGGGCCAACCGAAATCCACGGGAGACATACCCCACTATGATTGTGGTTGCAGCGAGCGGAGGAGGAATTACAGCCGCACGCTGGTCAACCGTGGTCTTGACCGAGCTTCAAAAGAGCTATCCTGAGCTTTTTGCGCGGTCCATTTTCCTGATCAGCGCGACCTCTGGCGGCAGTGTCGGTAGTATGTATTTTGTCGATCGGTACTCACCGGATGGTTTTCCCCGGGGAGAGCAAGACTTGCATGCCATTGTCGACGCAGCAAGCCAGTCAACGTTGGAGGCTATCGGCTGGGGACTTGCCTACCCGGATTTTTGGCGGCTCCTATCCTTCGGACTCCCAGTACCATTCGTGCAGGAAATTTGGGATCGGGCCTGGGCCCAAGAACGTCAATGGCAGGGCAACTTTGCAGATCCACACCACACCTCGCTTCAACAATGGGGACAGGGCATCCGAGAAGGTTGGCGCCCAACGCTGGTGTTTAACGCTACGGTCGGCGAAACCGGCGAACAACTGCTCATCAGCCCGCTGAATATTGCCTCGACAGGAGAAACTCCCGAGGGCCCTGATGCAAGTGTTGAAGATCACACCTACCGTTCACGGGATTTCTTCGAACTTTATCCGGGCACTGACCTAGCAATTGCAACTGCAGCCAGACTTTCTGCCAGTTTTCCGTTGGTAACGCCCATGGCCAGTCCAGCCTTACCGAACACCTGTAACAGCAAGGCATTTCACGTGGCCGACGGAGGATACTACGACAACTTCGGGATCATGGCAGCCATTGACGTGCTGGAGCAAATCCTTCAAGCAGGATTTGACAGACGAGTATTGCTGATTGAAATCCGCGCATCGCCTTCGTATCTGGCCTCCTCCCCCCGTGAGGGAACGACTCTGGGCGATGAGATTGCAGGACCTTTCAAAACCATGCTGAAGGTGAGATGGTCAAGCCAACTGACCAGAAACGACCAAGATGTGCGACTGCTACGCGAACGCTGGCAAGGCTCGGTTGACATTCTCCCGGTAGTGTTCGAACTGAAAGAGTCTAGCCCATTGTCTTGGCATCTCTCTCCACGTGAAAAGCAGGCCATTACTGCACATTTTAGAGTTCAGGAAGATTCCCTGTGCCAAGTGAGACAGTTCCTGGCCGGGAAGCACTCGGAGGAGATAATAGGAAGAGGACTCTCAGTCTGCCGCGGCACCAAGCAGCGAGCGGTGCCTAATTAGGGATACACTCTGGCCTCCCTCATCGATTCTGCTGACTCGAACCTCGTACCGTCGTTACGACAGAAATCATCGGCAGTTGAATCTGCGGTTGTTTGTCGCATCAGGCCTCTCACAGTAAACCTTAGTACCAGCTTTTAAGCTCCCTTAGATCGAGACACGCAAAAGGAGAATCTTCTGGCGGATGACGTTGCCCCCGTTCTGAGACGGTTCTTAACCAGAGCAGACGACTGCTTCGACGATCGGTTGTCCCTGACATTGTGCGAAGAACTCGTTCGGGGTCCGGTGCCCAAGCGAGCTGTGAGGCCGACGCTGATTGTAGTCTATGCGCCAGGCTTCGATGAGGGTCTGCGCCTCGGCCAGCAAGGCGAACTGATGCACGATCAAGCACTCGTCCCGTAGACGCCCGTTAAACGATTCAATAAACGCATTTTCCACCGGCTTGTCCGGTCGAATGAAGTTCAGTTGGACGCTTCGCCGATAGGCCCCATCCTCCAAGGCGCGCGATTGGAATTCTGTCCCATGATCCACCGTGATCGAGCGGGGCCCCGCTGGGGTGTCCAGGACACGATCAAGCACCTGCCCGACCGTCTCTCCCGTCATCCGAAACCCTGCCTCTAGTAGGGGACTGTGCCGACTCCAATTATCCACGACCGTTAAAATCCGAAACGGCCGTCCGCCGGCCAGGGTATCATGCACAAAATCCCTACTCCATCGCTCGTGCGGACCACTCGGCACGGGAACCGGTCCACGGTGGAGGGCGTTATGTTTTCGTCGGCGCACCCGCATGCGGAGCTGCAATCCATCCAAGCGATACACCGTCGGACGCGCTTCCGATTGATGAGCCACCCCTCACGCCGCAGCAAGACCCAGATCCGCTTGTAGCCAAATCGAGGCCGAGCATGCGCCAGATCCCGAATGCGGAGCCGGAGAGCCGATTGATCCTTGGCGCGACTGTGTCGATACCAGGAAGCTCGACCAAACTGCGCCAAGCGGCAGGCCCGCGCACAGCTCACCTGAAACGTCCCGTGAAACCACTGGGCCAGTTCCCGGCGGCGGGCGAGCCTTAGACTTTTTTTCGCAAGGCCTCCGATAGCATGTGCTTGTCGAGGGAGAGATCGGCCACGAGCCGTTTGAGCCGGGCGTTCTCTTCTTCCACCTGCCGCAGCCGACGCAGTTCGCTCACCCCGAGGTGTGCGTACTTCTTTTTCCAGCTGTCAGCACCGATGATAGAAGTCTCCTGAACACCGATCTAGGAAGTCCCCTCAACAGCGATGACAATGTCCCTCCTGGACACACCGGGCGCTTGATCCGGGCGCGCCATGAGAATCGCCTCGAGCGCACGTTACAACAGCTGGCGTATCCTCGGCTGCTGATCCTCGATGAACTCGGCTATCTGCCGCTCTCGCGCGACGAAGCCAGTCCCTTCTTCCGCCTGCTCGTCCGCCGCTACGAGCGGGGCAGCCTGATCGTGACCAGCAACAAAAGCTTTGCGGATTGCGGCGAGGTGTTCAACGACCACGTGCTGGCGACGGCCATCCTGGACCGCCTCCTCCATCACGCGACCACCATTAATATCAAAGGCGAGAGTTACCGGCTCCGTGAGAAGAAAAAGGCCGGGTTCCTGGGACGTCGACCGATCGGGGACGACGAGCCCGCCGAGACACCATGATATCGAAGAGCGGACAGGAAGACCGGTGAATAGGGGACATTCAACATCGGTGATTTGGGGACAAACATCATCGGTGTTGACACCAGCCGTAGAAGGTTTGCTCGGCGATGCCGAGCTGCCGACAGACATCCCCGATGGGGGTGCCACTCTCGGCTTGCCGGAGGGCATACACGATCTGTTCTTCGGAGAATTTCGACCGCTTCATCGATCCACTCCTTTCGTCGAGGACCGCCGAAGCCACCATTCTACTCTCGTTTTAGAGTGCCGTCGTTTTCTGGGGAGACGTCACAGTGCAAGAATGTTCTCCTCATGGCCGGCTCGATCTACGGCAGCTCACATTCTTCCTAATGTCGAGTCACCCCCTGAACAATGAAGGCTGCCCAAAGTGCCGGTGAGGCTTCGCCATGCTTCGCGCGAAGGTCCTCAATTGCTGCAAGTTGTGCTGATCGGAGCGATTCGGCCACCGAGTTTCCTTGACCATACTGTTTGTAAAATGACACCATCTGACGAGCGGTCATGGCGTCGTCGACCTTCCAAAGGCTCATGATCAAATGTCTTGCTCCGGAGAGTGCAAATGCCCGACGCAACCCATACACGCCTTCCCCATTAACGTACTCCCCGAGTCCTGTTTCGCATGCGGAGAGAACGACCAAATCCGTCCCATGTAAGTCCATTCCGGTTACTTCATACGCGGTCAGCAACCCATCAAAATGGCTATTGGCGTCCTTGGCATGATTGGCGCCCGTTAATGCGATGCCGGAGCGAAATAGCGCATTTTCGCTCCGAATATGTCGGAAACTCTCATGGCCTCGCAGGAAAAATCCATGGGTTGCCATGTGTAATACCAATGGACGCCGAGCTGTCACGATAGACTGCTCTAGTGCTAAGTCCTGCGAGAATACCTGTTTTTTGAGAGACTGGAGTTCCTTAAGCCGGCTGATTTCATCGGCTTCCCGGGAAGTTTCCTCTAAGCGACGGAAGTGCCCCAGTTCCTCAAATAGGCTTGCAGCGGGTCGAGCAACGTTTGTATTTGATGTCTCCGATGGCAGAGCTGGTGTTCCTCCGCGTATAGGAACATCATACGATGGGTCAACTACCATCATCAGATTACCCTCATTTGCCGTGGCAACTTTGGGCCACGGTTCAGAGTCATTACGCATCAGTTCCCGTCCCGACGTTACATAGTTTATAGTCCAGCGCTCCACAGCAAACTTTCCATCACGCTCGTTGCGCAGAGCGGCAAACGGCACAGCGTTCAACTGCTCGTCAGGGCTCAAGATTATCTGTTTGGCATCACTGATCACCCTTTCCAGTGGCAACAGTAGCTTCTCATATAAGGCCTCCAACTTCTCAAGCACGGTTTCCACTGGAACCGCATGGAGTGCCTCGCCCTTCGGAAGCGTTTCCCTGAATTGGTCGATGGCACTTTCTATCTGTGAGCTCTGCCCAAGATCGATCATGGTGATTTGTCCGTCCGCCCGCAGTGTAAAAGCCACATAACGAGAGGCGTCATCACCGTAACGTGGGTGGCTTTGTCCTATGTCTCGTGTTTTGACGAATTCGACCAGAACACCGTTGGAGGGAAGGGTAGCGGCAACGCGACTCGCGGTTACATCTCTCCGAAATCTGTGCTGGGAGAATCGCTGGCTTTTTGCTCCTATGTGAGCTTCTACCTCTTCTAGATCGGCCTGAACACGAGTGTGAAGCTGCCGCATATCATGTGACGACGTGTTTAGAGGTGGATGCAACTCGAGAGTTGCTAGCTGTCGTCTTAGTTGCTGCCATTTGGACTTCAAAGATGGGGCCAGGTCGGACGCTATCGCCTCCTCAATACGGGCTTGGTCATCAAAGATAAGCCCTTTCCGTGCAAGCAAAGTATCGAGAACGAACCGTTTAGCAGTCGCATCGTAGGGAAAATATTTAACGACTGTGTTAATTAGGATGTAAAACGTGTCGGCAGCGGCGTTCAGTAGCTCTAGCTTGCGATTTTCTCGAGCGGTGCCGAGTTGCCTCTGAAGAAGCTTGTTTTCGAGTTCGGTCGCGCTCTTGAGAAGGGAAAGGCCTTCCTCTGGGCGTTCGTGGATAAAAGCAAGACGACTAAGGCCTAGCAAAGCTTGAGCCAGAAAGGGATGACCCATGCCGAACGATTTCTCACCAAGGGCTCTGGCAGTCAGATAATTGGCTTCCGCTCGCTCGTAATCCTTCTGCGCAAAGTTGGAATTTGCCAATGCTAGCAAGCTTAGGGCAGCTTCGGGATCGTCCTGGCGTCCAGCCCTCTCCCACACATCCACCGCCCTCTCAGCCAATTCGCTAGCCGAGTTCTGGTCTCCCATGTCTAGCTTCAGCCGGGACAGTTCTGTAAGGGTTTCAGCAATCAGTCGATGGCCTGGCATCAGCCGTGATTCACGAATCTTTAGGGCCTTTTCATAGCGTTCCATAGCCTGCAAATAGTGCTGTGGGTCATTCCTGGCAAGCTGCCGATATAAACGCGCCAATTCTACAAGGCCTGCGGCGGTATCCGGATGATCTTCACCGAGGCGGTTCATAGTAATCTCTAGTGCTTGTGAGAGATTGGCCAAAGCCTCCGAGTCATTACCTTGCTGTTGATGAAGGTGTGCAAGGTTGGTCAATGTAGTGGCACCCCGGGGATGATCACGCCCAAAATGTCGCTCTTGTATTTTTAATGCCTGCCGAAAGGTACTCTGCGCTGCGGTATACATTCCCTGTTCCATCTCAAGCGTTCCGGACTCGTTCAGCGTCCATGCCAGATGGGCAGGAATGGTGACCAAAATAGTCTTGGGCACTTCCAATGCTTCACTGTAAAGCCGCGAAGCATCGGCAAATCGTCCCATCTTTCGATACACAGCCGCCAGCCTGTTCAGATAATGGAGTGCGGTGCTGTCACGATCGGTCCGATCCCAGTAGGTGAGGGCCTTCTTTAGGTATTGCTCAGCCTCACGATATTCGCCCAATTCTTCCAAAAGATCAGCATAGCTGTAGCCCAGAAGTCCTGGGTCCGTGATGTGCCACTCGTGCAACTTACCTTTCAAATACGCGAGAGCTTGCCTCGCTCTCGTATAGTCTCCGTACTTCAAGTATGTCCCGATTAAGCCTAGATAATTGTACGCTACCGGTAACGGGCCCGGGACGACGGCCAGGACAGGATTCAGCCGAGTAATCTCATTATTAATGTCGATAGCCTGTTGGTACAGTGCAATAGCTTCGGGATAACGAGCCATCTTGGTCAAAAGCGTGGCCCGTGCTTCAAGGTAACTAGGCACTACAGGGGCGCGGCTTGCTTCGGCTGCTTTATCTGCCTTAGAGCGAAGGTCGCCAAGCGTTTTCTTCAATTGTTCCATCCGGTCCCGAAGGGCGGGATGATTTTTCATAATTGATTCCGACTTAGCCATGCTACTGTCCATTTTTTCCCAGAAATCTTTTTCTGACACCTCCTCGCCTATCTTGCTTTGCTTCTGCTTCTCCTTCTCCTCAATTCGTCGATACAGGTCTATCGCTTTGTCATAATAAGCTAATTCTTCATAGATACGTGCTGCGTAGTGCAGCTGTGATCCGCGTTCCGTCCTATGAGGTTCTTTGCTGTCCATGTCGTCAGAGATCATTCGCTCCACGAGAGGTAAGGCATCGGCGTAGCGATAGCTAGAGAGCGCAGAATATAGTGCGAATTCGTCAGATGTGCATTTCTGCAGGTTACACAATGCGTCCACCACCATGGGCGGGCGATTGGATGGTTTGACGGAATGCCGCGGTACGGTGTTGTTATCTCTACTTCTTGGTGGAGCAGGAGGAGAATCTGAGCGGACGGCTTCTTGGGAGCCAGCTGTTCTAAACGCGTGGTGGCGTCCAATGACAGCCCCGCAGGACATACTCAGTGCCGACGAACATACCGTGCAATGCGGACCTATAGAAGCTCGCCTCGGGTTATCACCCGGTGCACCCACCATGGTATCCACGTCGTGGGCACCTAAGTTGAGGTCCTCGTGAAAAGTATCTGGCCGCCACGGTGGCAGAAGGTATTCTGTGTAGGTCTCCGCAACGGCATCTGACGATGCACCAGTAAATATGGCAAGAGCTGCTATTGGCCACAACAACTTCAGGACATAATATACTGGTGCTGGCGACAGCACTAATTCCACGAACCGTATAGCAGAATGAGCTACCAATAGTTTCCTATTCTTCACGGCTTGCCTCACTTTCTGCCATTGCTTGACCTTCCCCAGTTTATTAGAGAGTGGCTCCGCTTTTTGGGTTTCTGTGTTTCACCCCAAACACTTTTGCCCTAAACCCAGGTCTAAGCTAGTTATAGGGAAGGCTGATCCCATTTAGCCATAGACGACTAGTGATCTTCCCCCGATTTCGTGGACACCTGGTTACGCGACAGCCACCCTCGCTTCAAACTCCGCCAAG
>WBZY01000288.1_pt1 | contig 41346 bp, 36 predicted proteins | sample 5204191 | NCBI WGS metagenome assembly WBZY01 (sample SAMN12344363, study PRJNA552823) | activated sludge metagenome | biome: Activated sludge suspended growth; feature: Anammox Sidestream; material: Wastewater; isolation source: activated sludge from anammox sidestream of wastewater treatment...
CGGTCAGGACGTCCGTCATCTCATTGCCGCGCTCGCCGCAGCCGATGTAAACGATGATGTCCGCGTTGCACCACTTGGCCAGCGCATGCTGGGTCATGGTCTTGCCGGTTCCGAAGCCGCCGGGGATGGCCGCCGTGCCGCCGCGGGCGATGGGGAAAAACGTGTCGATGACCCGCTGGCCGGTAACGAGCGGAATGAACGGTTTCTTTCTCGTTTTGCTGGGGCGCGGTCTGCGCACCGGCCAGTAGGCGGCGAGCTTTCCTTCGTAGGCGCCCGCGTCCGTATCGATCAAATAGATGGGTTCTTCAATCGTGTAAGACCCGGCCGGGGCGATGCGGGTCAGCGTGCCGGAAACGCCGGGAGGAACCAGCAGCCGGTGCAGCACCAGCGGGCTTTCCTGAACTTCGCCCACCAAGGCTCCCTCACCGACCTTTGCGCCGGATGACACAAGCGGTTTGAAATTCCATTTCGCTTTCGCATTCAGGGGAGAGAGCTTGATCCCCTTCCGGATATAACTGCCGCACGCCTCGGAGATCCCGACCAGGGGCCGCTGAATTCCGTCGTAGATGCTGGCGATCAGGCCCGGCCCCAGAAGGACGGAAAGCGGCCGGCCGTAGGAAATCACCTCATCCCCCGGCTTCAGGCCCGTGTTGTCTTCATACACCTGAATGATGGCGATTTCCTCCGCCAGGCGGATCACCTCGCCGATGAGGCGGTCCGGTCCAACCTCGGCGATGTCGTACATCCGGATCCCCGAAAGCCCCACGGACTTGACAATCGGGCCGTTGACCGAAATCACTTTTCCCGTCAGCAGTTTTTCCATGTTCACTCCTGAAAAGCCGCCCCGCGCCGGTTCAGGGCGCCGGACCGCAGGCAACGATGGAAAGCGGCCGGACCGTTATCGGGTCACGGATTCCTTCCCCTCCGTTCTGTCCTGCAGAACCTGCAGGACCTTTCGCCGAATCTGCAAAGCCTTCCGGAAATAAATTCTTTCCAGCGTGCGGTTGAAAATGCGTCCCCGGGCAGAATCCACCACCAGGCAGCCGCCCCACCCGATCGCGGCATCGGCCTCAATGCGAATCTGCCGATGGTCCCCTGCGATACGGAGAGCCTCGTCAATCTCGTTTCCGTAAACTCCGTCGTCCGGTGCAAGCCGCACTTCCACATTTTCGGGAATTTGCGCGGCGGCGCCGGCTGCCGCATCCATGAGAAATTGCCGGTAGCGCGGATGGCTCCGGATCCCTCTCATCACATCCTCGACAATCCGTTGAATGAATCGCTCCACCGTGGTCAGCTTGAGCTTTTTTCTCTCCAGAACGGCTCTGTTTTCCAGCCGGGAAAGCTCCTGATCCATGCGCGAACGCGTTTCGGCTTCCATCGTTTTGCGGAAACGCTCAATCTCCGCCGCATAATCCTCGTCCAGCCGCCCAAGCTCGCGGGCTTCCTTCTCGCGGATTTCGGCAATCATTTCCTCCGACGCCCGTTTGATGGAATTTTCCAGGGAGGTGTTGTCCATATTCAATCCTTCTTTGTGTCGGGAACGGTTTCAAACCGTTCCCGACAGTGATCCGGCGATGATGCTCACAACGATATCCCCAGGGCCTCCTCCACGTACGCCATCACCGATCCGCGGAAGCCTTCCGGGTCGTCCATGCCGGGAATCTCGACCACCACCGGGGACGGCCTGCCCAGGTTGATTTCCGCAATGCGCTCCCCGAGTCCGGAAGCCAGCGCGCCGGTGATGAGCACCACTCCCGCGTCTTTTTTCCCGACGATTCTTTCGAGCGCGGCGGCGGCCCGTGAAGGCTCCGCCACGACCCCCTCCACGCCGGCCAGACGAAAAGCGCTGACGGTATCCATGTCTCCGATCATGTAAATTTTTTCCATATTACAGCTTATTCAGGATCATGATGGCGATAATCAGTCCGTAAATGGCGATGCCTTCCGCCAGCCCGAGAAATACCAGGGTGCGGCCCATCAGTTCCGGTTTTTCGCTCACCGCCCCGATGGCCGCGGAGCCGATCTTGGCCACCGCATAGCCGCTGGCCAGACAGGCAAACCCCACGGCCACCCCCGCGCCGATGTAAGCCAGCCCGATCGCTTCCGCGAGCGCTTTGACCGGGCTTGCCTCGGACGCCCATCCCATGGCCGGAAATAGACTCCACAGGGCGTACAGGAAAATCGCCCCCATCAGAAACGCCAACTGCCTGCTCCTGGTCATTTCACACCTCCGATGCTTTTGCCGGTAACGTAAACGGGGAAAAGACCACCCCGTCTCCCTTGAAAAACTTGCTGAAAAACTCGTAATATTCGAGACGCAAGGACTGAATGCCGCAAATCAGTCCCTCGAAGCCGATGATGAAAATATTGCCGCACACGATGATGATGACGGCGCCTACGGATTTCAGGGACGGGTCGGCCATCCCCGCAAGCGTATAGGTGACAATGCTCAAGCCCGCGTGCGAAAGCGCAAAGGCGCCCACGCGGATAAAGGAAATGGTATTGGCAAAAAGACCCAGCGCAATCTCCACCACCTCCATGATGGTTTCAACGATGTATTCCGATGGGCTGTGCGGTTTGGCTTTTTCCAAAAACAACACACCCAGCAGGCCGCGCAGCGAAAAGATCATCAGGGGAAGGACCATAAAAATCCCCAGCGCCCATAAGGCGGGAGGCTGACCGGTCTTCAGGTACTGCAGGACGAATACGACGGCAGCCGCGTAAACGACGAGGATGGCCAGCCCCCGCTTCTCCAGGAGGGCTTCGGAATAATCCGCATTGACAAAACTGTTGATGATGTTGAGGCAAAGGCCGACCAGGATAAACACCACGCCCATCATGATGGTGAAGAAAAACAGGCGCATGATCTGAGCCGTGGGGTGAAACCACAGAGCGGGCAGGAGGTGCTCGCTGGAAAAAACACTGCCGTACAGCAGACCGCAGACGGCCGCCGAGCCGCCGCAGGCCAGAAGAATACCTCCCGCCTGGGCCAGTTCTTCGCGGGCTTTCTTCTGACCGAATTTTTTCAGCAGCCAGCCGCACAGCATCAGCACGATGCCCTGGCCGAGATCGCCGAACATCAGTCCGAACATCATGACATAGGTAACGGCCGCAAGCGGCGTGGGATCCAGCTCGTTTGAAGAGGGCATCCCCATGGTTTTGACGAGCAGCTCAAAGGGCCGGAACAGCCACAGGTTTCTCAATCGGACAGGGGCGTTGGCGTCCTTCTGCTCGGACACGACAAACCCGCCGCCGCAAACCTCCTTCATGATTTCCATGAGGATTGCCTTTTCCTTTGCGTCCACCCACCCCGTGAGAAACATGGCCCGCGATGAAATCACGGACAGGCGTATGGCTTTGAGGACTTCCTCATAGGCCCGGTAATCGGCGTTCATCCGCCGGAGAAACTCTCCTTTTTCCTCTTTCAGGCGGTTGACGTAGGCATCCAGCGCCGCAAGACGCCGCCGCAAAATATCCGCGCGCTTTTCCAGCGCAGCGGAAGAAATAGTCCGGACATCCTTCGCTTGGTCGGCAAATCCGTTTTCCTTCAGAAACTGCATCATGTCGGCGGCAAAAGCCGGCAGGGCCATCCCGAACACAAAGCGTCCCGTCCTGACGATCATAAAACGCTCGTCGGACGGAACCAGCCAGTCGGTCTGTTCCACCGTCCCGAAGACCGTTTGAAGAATGCCCGGTTTTTTCAGCATTTCCGCGTCGATGCCCATGCGCTCCAGCGCCCGGGCGTATTCAATGTCCCGTGCCAGAATTTCCCGCTGATCCCGGATTTTTGTCTGAAGCCGCAGCGCGCGCTCCAGCTTTCTTTTCACGCCGGAAGCCTCCGCTTCATCCTGCGCCGTATTCACCAGCCTGGCCTCCCCTCCGCGCTCATCCGGCTCCAGATGCAGGGCGGCAAGAGTATAAGCGGTTGCCGAAAGGATCTCGCGGGTCAGCGACTCCTCGCCCTGCAGTCCTCCGTCCGCCAAGGAATCTTTCTCGTGAAAACGGGCAAGATGAACGAGTCCCGCCTTCCCCAGCGCAAGATAAACCCTGCGCTGATGTTCTTTGTCGAAAGCGATCGTTATTTTCCGGATATCCGATTTTACAAACATACCCGACCTCACGATTCACAGATCATTCTGCGGATGATCTCGTCGGCGGCAAGCCCGTAGCGCCGGCCGTCGATGATTCGAAAAAGATTTCGAATCTGGTAATACAGAAGCCACAGATAGGAGACCACGCAGTAGATGGAGTGAAAATCCCGGTGGAACGCGCGGGAAATCCATGCGTAGTAGGTCTGTTCAAGATAATGTTCGACTTCCGTGACGGAGGGTTCCTGCCCCGTATCTTTCCTTTTCTGCTCGAGATAGGCCGAAAGCGCGTCCTGTTCCAGACCGACCCGGTACCAGGCGCTGCCTCCGTAAAGCGCCTGAAACTTATCCATGTAGAACCGGACTTTTTCCTGCGGGAGGCGGTGATGCACGCCGAGCCGGTACGACCAGATCAGCGTCATCACGGCCAGCCTTTTGAGCATCATTTCGCGAAATTCCGCGGCGGCGGAACCGACAAGCAATTCGGCGGATCGGTAAAGATTCCGGGCGGTGCAGTCATCCAGGTGAACCACCAGCTGCCGGTAGCCGGAAATGGCCCTGAACGTCTCGTCCTGATAAATGCCGGCCAGAAGGGTTTTGACGTCGTCAAGCGACAGCCGCTCTTCCAGCAGCCCCCTGTCCAGTGCAGCAAAGGGACCGATATTGTACCACTGGCGGAAACTGTGATGGCCCGCCGCCGTCGCCAGAAGAATCTTGGCGTTGTGCGCCTCATACTGGCGGAGATGGGCGATAAAAAACGGCGTATATTTTTCATGGGCCGCGACCAGAGGGAAGATCGGCGCAATCTGTTCCTCGAAGAGCTTCTCCTTGGCCTGTATCGGATCCTGAATTCCGGAGACATGTCCGGGCAGCGTCTCCGGCTCACGGATCATCAGGATATAATCCCGAAGGGAGAAGAGGCGGCTTTTCATGGCGTATATCCGCGTGTGGATATTGGGCACATCGGCGTAATTTCGCATCCTTTTCTAACCCTCGAACAAGATGGAAATAATCTCTTCTTTGATGGTTTGCGCCAGAACCTGGTTTTGAAACGGAATTTCGCAGTCTCTTTGAAAAGCGAGAGAAGCCTCCTCGGTCTGCCTTTTGGCTTCTTCCATTGCTTTTGTCAGCCGGAGCTTCTCCGCGGCGGTAATTTGGGCAAACGCCCTGGTTTTCTGATCTTCAAGACTTTGTTTGCGGGACTCGATGTTGTTTGCATACTCCTGCCGGACCTGCTCGACATCCGCAGAACACTGTCTTTCAATGGCAACAATCCGGGTGATCAATTCATCCATGCCTGCACCCCACTGATTTGCCTGCTGAATAGTTGACGTTTGTTTTTTCTTCTGCCTGAATCGATCCGGATGAAAACCGTACCGCTGGACTTTGCGCCCGAGAGATTTGCGTGTTTGCTGTGTTGGTTGAAATTATAACGGTTCAAATTTTACATGTCAACGAAAATATAGACAAATGTAAGGATAAGGATGCTCCGATTTTACCTTGCCGCACCGCATCCCCGTGCAAAGATTTGATTTGCCCAAAGCGGCTGGTCAGGGTAAAAAGAAAAAACTTTATTTCGGGAGTTTAAATGGAAGAATACGTTCACGTTCCCAGCGGCGGGGAAATCAGCTTCATGGCCGTCACCCTGAAGGTGAGCGCCGAGGGATGTCTGGCCTGCGGCAATCGGCAGCTTCTGTATGTCGAGGGGATAACCACCGTCGGAAGCGTCTGCTGCGGTGCGGTGGAGTGCCGTGTCATTTATGTTCCCGGGTTCATCGTCTCCCGGCATTGCAAAAGGGATGAAGCGTCGGGGCATTCTGTAAGCCGGGTGGAGCCGGTTACGGATCCGGCCACGCTTGAAGAGGTGAAGAAGCTGCTCTTCAAAACCTTCCCCTCGTCTCTTTTCCTTTTGGCCTGAAAAAAACTGTGCGCCACCCTGGCGGCTCGAGGGAAAACGCCGCGCAACCCAGGAGGCTGCACTGCAAGCGCAACGATACGGCTATTGCGCGGGCAGCCTTCTTAGAGGTGGTTCTCACGCCGTGTATTTCATTACCTTTTCAATCCCGCGGGAGCCACCTTGTAGTGCTTCAGGAAATCAAAAAATGCTTTATGATGCGCGCGAGGTTCAAACGACTTCAGGCAAATCAGATAAAACCGGCGTTCGATGCGGCAGGACGCCAGCGGAATTTCGAGCAGCATCCCGGAAGCGAGTTCTCTTGCCACGGCGTGCGCGGACAAAACGGAAACGCCCAGACCCGCCAGAACCGCCTCCTTGATGGCCTCGGAGCTGCCCAGTTCGCCGCAGATGTTGAAGTCCGCAAGGCGAACGGCCTTTTGTTCTTTCATATACAATTCAAAAACATCGCGTGTGGCCGACCCTTTTTCCCGCAGAACAAAAGGCTCCGCCATCAGTTCGGAAACGGAGACAGACCCCTTTTTTGCCCAGCGGTGATCCGCGGCAACCACCAGAATCAGCCGGTCATGCCAGACGGGCTGGCCGGCCAGTTTTGCGTTTTGAGGGCTTTTCCCGATGCAGCCGATTTCCACCTCCCGATCCAGCACCATGTTCATCACTTCCTCGCTGTCCTCCGTTTTGAGAAAAATCCGGATATCGGGATGCTCCTTTTTGAACGCGCTGATGGCGCGCGGCAGAATGTAGGTGGCCGGAATCGTGCTCGCGCACAGATAAACATCGCCGCCTGATTGTTCTCGGAGTTGATCAATTTTGTCCGCTGCGTCGCGGCGCAGACGGACGATCCTTCGCGCGACGTCGTAAAGAATTTTGCCCTCCGGCGTCAGGGAAACGCCGCCGCTGCCGCGGTTGACCACCTTTACGCCCAGACAGTCTTCCACGTTGCGGATATGCTTGGTCATAGCCGGCTGCGTCAGAAACATGCGCCCGGCCGCGCGGCTGAAACTTCGCTCTTCCACCAGAAAAATCAGCGCTTCCATCTGCTGCAGGGTCAAATTTTTCAGCCGGTCTTCCTTCATGGTTAACTCCATAACATAAATATTCTTTATCCACAAAGCCTACGTCGCCGGAACTCTTTTTGTATCCTTTTTTCACATTTTGGTTACGCCTCTTGACGGTTTATGATAGGGTTCTTTCTCAACGAGCTGTTGCCCAAAGCTATCTCATCAGGCAACAGCAGGTCAAATTCAAACGTCTCCGGAGAAAATCCGGCGGACCCTATTTTACGAAGGAGGAAACCATGAAACTGACAGACATGTTTTCACTGAAAGGAAAAGTGGCGCTGGTAACAGGCGGCGGCAGAGGCATCGGCAAGTTTATTGCCACAGGACTTGCGGAAGCGGGCGCCGATATTATTCTGACCTCGCGCAAAATAAAAAATCTCGAGGCGACCGCCGCCGAACTCATGGCCAACCAGAAAGTGAAGGCCGCAGCCATTGCCTGCGATATGGCCAAGGAAGACACTGTGGAAGCCATGCTGAAGGAAGCCGTGGCCAAATTCGGCCGCATCGATATTCTGGTCAACAACGCCGGGGCCACCTGGGGCGCTCCCACGCTGGATTTCCCGCTGGAAAAATGGGACCAGGTGTTCAACGTGAACGTGCGGGGCGTCTGGGTGCTGACGCAGAAAGTGGCCCGCATCATGAAGGAGCAGGGGGGCGGCAACATTATCAATATCTCATCGGTTATGGCTTTCCGCGGTTCGCTCGAAGAAGCCCATCCGGCCGTTCCCTACAACTCCACCAAGGCGGCCATCAACCTGCTGACCATGAATCTCGCGGTCAAGCTGGCGCCCTATAAAATCCGGGTCAACGCCATTGCGCCGGGCTTTTTCCACACGGATATGATGGCCTATATCGACAAGCCGGAATTCAAACCCATCCGCGACGCCATCGTTAACGAAATTCCTCTGCGCCGCGTCGGCGAAATCGACGACATGAAAGGCGTGGCGGTGTTCCTGGCCTCCGACGCGTCGCAGTTCATCACCGGCCACGTCATGGTCGTGGACGGCGGACAGATCGCGAAATAAAGAGAAAAAGGAGAAAGCGTGGCCGCATCCGGACAACCTGCCGTGCCCAAAGAGTCGGCGACGGTCATTCTGGTCCGAAGCCATCCCGCGGACGCCTGGAATGTTTTTCTGGCCCGCCGCCACAGCCGTTCGTCTTTTATGGCGGAGGCCTATGTTTTCCCGGGCGGCCAGATCGCGGACGCCGACCGGGACGAAAAACTCCAAAACTGTATTTCCATGCCGGCGGGCTTTGATCCGCGGGCGCTGCTGCAGGATGATACCCTTTCCCCGGAAACGGCGCAGAGCCTTTTTGTCTGCGCCATCCGGGAAACCTTTGAAGAAACGGGCATCCTGCTGGCGCGAACACGGGACGGAAGCCCCCTGAACCTGACTTCGGAAGAGCGCAATGCTCGTTTTACCGCCTATCGCAGGGAACTGAACGCCGGCCGGACCACCCTGGGCGAGATGGCCCGGCTGGAAAATCTGGTCTTTCCCCTGGATGCGCTGGCGCCTTATGCCCACTGGATCACGCCGGAATTCCTGCCGAAACGCTTCAGCACCCGTTTCTTTCTGGCCGCGCTCCCGGAAGACCAGTCGGCCGCCACCGATCAGGGCGAACTGACGGACAGCCTCTGGGCAAAGCCCGAAGAGTTTCTGCGCAGATACCGCGGCCGGGAAATCGTGCTGATGCCGCCGACCCTGAAAACGCTGGAAGAGCTGGCCCGATACGCCTGCCTCAACGACCTTTTTGCCGGAACCCGCGGCCGGGCCATCTATCCCATCCTGCCCGAACCGGGGGAAAACATGATCAAACTGCCTCACGATCCGGAATACGGCATCGAAAGATACAAACAACCGGCCCGGCCGGAAGAGCCGTCCCGCATCCTCATGACGGACGGCCTCTGGCGGACGGGTTTTGATCACGAGGGAACCTGACCGCAAGTCAGAAAATCTTGACAATACGGATTTCCCTGCCTATACTTCACCCGGACTTTGGGGAAGTCGCGTCGGCAACCCGATTCCCCCCGTCACACAATCCGATGAAGCGTTTTGCAGCCTTTCCTCTTCCTTGTCCGCTCAATAAACTACCCCGCCGCAAGCAGCGGGGTATTGTAGAAGGAAACCCTTTAATAATTTCGCCCCAAGGAGCGGGGAATTTACCCGTAGAGATACCTATCACTTTCCAGTGTCCGCCCTTATCCGGGCCGATACGTTTTATTAATTCGGACTTTTTCAATGTGATTAAATTCTTTTTTACGGCTCTGTCTGTAATGCTCAGCAATACCGAAAGTTCGGCATGGTCAACCCCGGATTATCCTTAAGGATTTTCAATATTTTCCGGGAACTTTTCCGGGAACTTTCACCCAACGTTTTTCCCGGCGTTTCCCCATCTCCGCCACCGCTAATTTTTTTCTTCTATCTTCAATCCCTCGATTTTTTTATAGTCCCTTAAATTGGAAGTGATAACGGTGTAGTTCAATGCCATCGCCGTTGCGGCAATGATGAGATCATGAGCGCCTACCGTCAGATTTTTTTGCGCCAGAGACGCCCATAGCCGCGCGTAAATGCGCGCAACCGTCACATCGACGCTATAGACAGGGAAAAACTCAATGACTTTTTCTACAAAAGCCTGTCGCTTGATTTTTCTGGTTTCAGTGTCTGCGCGTTCTACACCGTGAAGAAGCTCAGCTACTGTGATGACACTGATGCCGAATAATTCGTCTTCCCGTTCCAAAACGATTTCTTCTATCTGCCCGCGGTTGCGCTCAAGTGTGATAATCTCACTGGTGTCAAAAATTACGCCCATGAAGATCCCTCCGGAGTAACCGGCTGGTTGGTTATAATATCCTCAACATCGGCCGCAAATTTATCGTCATCATCCAGTTTGGGCATTGCTTTCAGGACAAGCGCCAATTCTTTCAAGGTTCTCATGCTGGTAACTGCTTCCACCGGCCCGATTGTCGCCGCCGGCTTCCCGCCTCTGATGATCGTGTAAAATTCTCCTTTGTATTTGATTGCATTGAGCAATTCTGAAAATGTTCTCACAGCATCCGTGGCACTGATTGTTTTTATCATAACCGTCTCTCCTGTAAAATATGATTGTATGATTTTACATAATTATAAATATTTTCTCAATGCATTTTTGTCGAGGTAGGTTTGCTTTTGAAAGGCTTTTTGAAAAACGTCGGCCGCACCGGAGAAAATCAAAAGGGGCTAAACAGATGTTCTGTCTCGCCCCTCTATTTTCTTATGGTGCCGAAGACTGGATTTGAACCAGCACAGGCGTACACCCACTAGACCCTGAACGCACGATCAGGGACAACGAGGGATAAGACGGGATAACGAAAGAAAGTGAATATTCGAGTAGTTATCCCGTTCTTCTCATTCAGAGTGAACCAGGGAAATGCAAGGAAAACAGGGGATATTTTTTGTAAAGTAATGACCAAGTAATGACCAAGGTAATTGGGTAATGAAAGCTGGGCATCACTCCTGAGGACTTTTTTATGCCTCATTGGAAAGGAATCGATTTTCAACTACCCTTCTTGTGGCTTCTTACATTCACGACTTTCCATTCCAGAAGCGGATGGCGCCGGATGCGGTTCTGCAGGGCCTCATCACCGGTCAGCAGCTCGGGGGCTATCTCGCCCATGTCCAAAATCCGATCGAGAAATTCCTGCTCCGGTGCGGTGAACGGCAGCAAGCTGGCAAGAAGATTACGGCAGTCCTCGACAAGCCCCTTCCCAAACTGATCCTTCCGGATATATTCGCTCCCTGCGGACCTTAGCGTGGGGATGAGTTTTTGTTCCAGATCGGCGGTATCGACATCCACATCCTTCAGTGCAATAGTTCGCCAGTCGGTGCGACTCATGGCGCCGTAGACGACAAAGGCCAAACGCAGCCTTTCCCGATCGAGGCCACCCAGACGGAAGAGGTTGCTGCAATCGAACAGATCCCGCGCCTGCCGCCGCGAGAGCAGTGCCGAGAGCTTGCCAGCCGCGAGTTCGTGGACATCCACCACCGAGATGCCTGTGGCCTGCCAGATGCCGACCTGCCGTGAATCAATCCGCTGCACCGGCCACAGGGGGACCCGGAACATGAAATTGACATCCACCTCCAGGTTGCCTCCCTGGCCGCTGGCGCTGGGATAACGGAGCTGCCATTTGCCGCCCGCATGCTCTGTCGGCACGCGCCGGACCGTGAATCCCTCCCGGGCAAAGACCGCCTGCAGGGCTTCCTCGACCTTGGGCCGTTCCAGCAGCATCGTCTCCCGGTCCACCGCACCCACGTAATTGAGATCGATGTCCACCGAGAGGCGGGGAACGGCGAAGATGAAGAGGTTCAGGGCCGTGCCGCCCTTGAGGACCAACTTGTCCTTGAGGAAGGGATGGCTACGGATGGCATCGAGCAGTTGGAGCAGCAGCGCGACCTTTTCCAGCATGTCCGGGCGAAAACCAGTGGCCTCCGACTGGACGGCGAGCGTTTCAGGGGAGATCTTCATGAGGGTTCTTCCCACGATCTCTCGTAGATCTCTTGGGGAACGACGAGGTTCCAGGCGGCCACGAAGTGTCCCGCTTTCCGCCGGCTGCGTTCCAGGTAGTGAGGGTGTTGTGGCCGGAGGTCACGGAGGGCACTCAGGTGCGCCTCGTCGACCATCAGGCCTTCCCGGTGCTGCTCCAGGAAGAAGCCGACCTTGGCCGCGGTCGTGGCGTTGCCGAGATGTTGCACGTAGGCAGTCACCTTGTCGAGATCGAAAAACTCCACGGACTCAAGGGAGCGCCATATCTCCTCCCAACTCCCAGTCAGGCCGGGCCGGTGGAGTACGTCCACGAAGGTCCTTTCCAGGCCCGTCACTCGGACCTCCAGACCCGCGCGATCAGCCTTGACCACGTCGAAGGAGACAGCGACCTCGGGAGGCAGAGCCCTGGGAAAGCGCACCCCCTTGAACTGGTGGGACCGGAAGCTGATGGGCCGCGCAGGTGCGGCGGAAAGATAGACGAAGTGCTCGTAGACCGAATAGGCCTTGCCGTGGAACTCCATGGCCGTGTGGTAGGCCAGCACGGCATCCTTTGTCATCCGGGAGGCCAGCAGGAAGGGATCGACGGGATAGGATGCGGCAGACGCCCCGGTAGGGACAACGGCATAGAGACCGCGGCGCACCCGGACCAACCGGCTCATCTTCACGTGATAGAGGAGTAAGGCCTCCTGCGTCCGGGGATTGCGCGGGCCTTCGGAGGCAAGGAAGGCAGCAAGCTCATCGCCCGTAAAGACAGGATGTCTGTTGAAAAAAAGATCGAGTTTCATCGGATCGCTCTTGATGTTTATCAACGTAACACGTAATATATTTACGTATTATGATATTATATGTCAAGTATTATTTGGATCGCGGATGGGATTTATTGACAATATCGATCAATGTCCATAATTATATCATGGGTTTCGCCTAAAAATGTCAAGCGCAGAAGTCCTTATGCTGAAATGCTCGATGGCGAATACAATTTTTTTACTGGAATCGCCGCAGCATTTTATTGACTATGGGCCGAGATGTGGTATTTCCCCGCAGGGGAGAGGCGATGTCATATTCAGCGCGTGAATTGAAATGCCATCCCCTGAAGATTAAGTTTCCCGCGATGCAACCTGGGAAGGAATTTGTCATATGTCCGATCGGGCAGCCCATCTCAACTCTCTGCCGGATGACCTCCATTCGGCTGCCAATGCTTTCGCCGTAGACGCGCTCATCAGGCGGCTCCGTGCCTATTACCCGGACATGAGCGGATTCACCGCCGTTTCGATGACGGGCCGCGGCCGCGATTTTTTGCATCACCTCGTGCATACCCGGATCGGCGGTCTCCTCCCCGCCGTCCTTTCCTTCGACGACTACAGATCCCGTCGCATCGCCGAAGCGACAGGACGCACGGCCGTGCTGGAGGATGAAGCCTTCCTCCACTTTTATGCCCTTCGCTGCCGTGAAGAGGGCCGCTCTCTTCCACCGGCCGACACCCAGCGCCTGCTCTCGTTTTTGACCACGCTCGCCGAGTTTTCCGTGACCATCGACGAATTACGCGCCCTGGACCGGGTCGGCCCCGAACAATTCGAACGGATCGACCGGTTCTTCGCGACGATGGAGGCCTTCTGCGCCCGTCTTGCCGCCGGGGGGCTTTTCTATCCGCCGTTCGAAGCGACACGGTTTGCCGACCTCACACCGGGCGATGGTGAATTCTTCATCGGCCTTCCCCTCATGACCCCCGGGAACGAGCGCTTTTTCAGCCGCATCCCGCAAGATCGGCTCTTTGTGGATGCGCCCCTTTTCGGCCCCAATATGCCAATGGAGCCCCCCGATTACGAGACGGCCCTGTCGCTCGTCAGACGGATCGGTATCGCCGAACGGCGCCATGACGGCGAATTGCCTGTGTTCACCGAACTTGCCGAACGGGCCGCCCTGCCGACGCTTCTCGCCCGGGAGATCGACACCTTCTTACGGCATCACGGTAGCGATAGCGAACAGCTCTTCATCGTGCCTCTGGACGAGAAACTGTCATTCTATCTCTGGGAATTCCTCTTCCGGCCCCTCGGCGGTCAAGTCAACTTTGCGCCGTGGCTTCCCTTCACCCACTTCGCGGCTGCGCAACGGCTTTGCGAGGGAATCCGCGACGGAAAGGGACTGGCAGCCATGCGGCGGGATCTCGTCTCCGAGCTTACCACCCGGTGGAACGAACTCGACGAGGCCGATCATTCCGCGTTCGAGGGAGGGATCACGCTGTGCGACGAGTTGGATCGGTTCCGGGCGCTGATGCCGTTTACAGAAAACGAGTGGCTGCCTCTAGCCGAGTACTTCATCGCCGTAAAGAAGCTGCGACTGCGCGGCAGGCGTGACGCACCCATACAGGTTGTGGGGCTGGGCGACGCAACCGGCGTCCCCTATGCGCGCGCCGTCATTCTGCCCATGAACAGCGATATCTTCCCGCGCAGGCCCTTCAGCGGTCCCTACCTCAACCTGATCCATCTGCCGCGCATCTACCGGACGCAGTACGAGGCGGACGATCTCGCGCTGAGGCAGTTCCTTTCCTTCGGCCGGACGGCCCACATCGCCGCCCTGTACGATCAGACAAACGGCGATGCGCCATCAGCCCACTTCTCTTTCCTTGCCACCGAATTCGGCCAAAGAATGGTGAAGCGGCGGATGGTTCCGGCAGCGTTGCGCGGACCGGCCGGCAGCCTCGTTATCGAGAACACGGATGAACTGAAAGAGCGGCTCCGTCGGCATACATGGTCCTTCAGCTCGCTGAAGAACTTTTTCACCTGCCCCTGCCGCTTCATCCTGGAAGATATGGAGGCCGTGAAACCTCCCTCCTGCTTTGAAGACAAAGACAGCACCAATCTCCTCATCGGAGAGTTCCTCCACCGCTTCTTTGCGGAGCTGAAAGAACATCGCCCCGCCGTCCTACATTGGCAGGAACTGTTCGACACAAGATGGGAGAGCGACGAGGATCTGCGTAGGAAACTCCCGGACCAGGCTGTGCGCAAAGCTATCGTCCAGAGCCATCTGGCCGATATTGCCGCCTGGGAAAAGGAAACGGGCCGGCCAATTCTCTTTTCCGATGAGGTGACGGAAGCCGAACTCGAACTGAGCGCTCCCTTCGGCAGCGGCCGCTACCGACTTAAAGGGCGCATCGACCGCCTACAGCGCGATGGAGACCAAGCACTCATCACCGATCTCAAATACAAAGAGAAGAAAACCTACGCTGAAAAGGATCGCCTCGTAGATCGGCTGGAGAAGACCGACGTCTTCGACGATCGTTTCCAGCTCCTAATTTATGCCTATCTCGCCCTGCAGAACAAGAGGGCGACGCCCGGCCTGCTCGATGCAGCCCATCTCTTTTTGCGTCCGAGAATGCGCGGCGATTATGAGGGCCGCCTTGCCAAGGAAGACCTGGACGCCTGTGATGCCACGATGGAGGGCATCGCCGGGCGACTTGATGCGCTGCTGGCCCTGGAACGCTTCACTCCGAACTTCCGCGCCGACGGCTGTTCATATTGCCCCTACAAGGCTCTCTGCCTCAAACCAGACCTCTATCAGACGATAGGACGACCAGGAGTCCACCCATGGTGAAGAGCCTTTTCGTCACCGCCTCGGCCGGTTCGGGGAAGACCTTCCGCCTGACCCGGGAGGTCCGCAGCCACCTCGACCGGGAGGGAGAATTCGTTGTCGCCGCCACCTTCACCCGCGCCGCGGCGGCAGAAATGGAAAAAAGGATCCTCGATGCTATCGACGAAGGGAAGGAGAGCCCCGTCGACAAGCTGCGGTTCATCATGCGGGCCGCTAGGGTCCACTTCTCCACGATCGATGCGCTCTTTCACCAGTTTCTTTCCACTGAAGCCTATGTTCCGCAGTTGGCCGACGACCACGAGAAGGCGATCATCGCCACGCTCGCCGACACGCGTTTTTTCCAGCATCCACGCGTTCTGGCCGACATCGAAAGCATCGTGATCGCGGCCCGAATCCTCCATCTGCAGCCCGATTCCCTGATCGCGGAGCTGGATAAGGGCAGAGAGTCACTGGAGGCATGGGACTGCCCCGAGCGTCTGCTCGATGCACTCAAGGGCGAACAGGCGCGGCTTGTCGCCGAGTACGATCAGCTGCGTGCCAAGGTGCAGGTCGTCGCGGAAGCAACGCGGGGAGCCCTGCGCAGCCAGGTGGCCACCCCCTTGCTTGAACCGCTCGCCGGGGTGGACCTCAAACGGGCGCTTTTCCTCAAAGACAACCTCTCTGATGTTCGCGTAGCCGCAGCCGATCGCGCCACGCCCGCCTACGCGGCCTTGGAGGACCTCTATCCGCGGATGCGCGTTCTGATCTCCGAACACCTCATCAACACGAAACGGTTGCGAAGCGCCCTTCTCAAGCGTTTCATCGCCCTGCGTGCCGACGTCATTGCCGAGGAGAAGGAAAAACTCGGACGGCTCTTCTTCGACGACGTCCCAAGGAAGCTCATCGCCCTCGATGGACCGGACAGCCCCGACCGACCGCTTTTTGCTGCACGCCTCTATGAAATGGGCTTCCACCGGACGGCCCATCTGCTCCTCGACGAGTTTCAGGACACGTCGCAAATCCAGTTTACCCTGCTTCGGCCTTTGATCGAAGATATCCTCGGCTCCGTGGGGAGCAATGCCGAGGGAGACCGGTCGATCTTCCTCGTGGGAGACTGGAAACAGTCGATCTACCAGTGGCGGGGGGCGGCGCCCGATATGCTCCGGGCCTCGCTCACCCCAGCCCTCGCGAGCGGACAGATTGCTGCCGAGACTCTTCCGTACAACTACCGTTCGACACCGCTTCTCATCGAATTTTTCAACCATCTGGTCGCCGACCTCTTCGCCGGAACCGACAAAGTCAACATGCAGGCGCCGCCGGAAAAGCCGAAGCACCCCTACGGCGGCATCTCCGAGGTGGCGGTTATCCCGGTCGCCTGCGGAGCGGGAGACGAGCCGGTGTACGAGCGGCTCATCGAAGCGATTGTCCAAAAAAAGGCGGAGTGCGGTCGCCCCTGGGGCGATATCGCAGTGCTGTGCCGCACCAACAGGCATATGGATAAGGCCGCGGCGGCGCTGGCCAGAGCAGGAATCCCCACCTCGGGGATCCGCGGCCGCGAGATGCTGTCACTCCGGGAGGGAACGGCGCTCTATCTTTCGCTCATCGCGCTTTTCACGGCCCACGACGGCCGCTTCATTCCCCGCGCCCTCAAGTCTTTGGGCTATGGGGAGGCCCAGGGCACGACATTGATGTCCGCCGTCGCGCAGCTCGCCGAAACTATCGGCAACGCGCCCCGGCCGCCCCTGTTCGCGGCCTTCGCATCCGCCCTGCGCGACCTTGCGCCTCATTTCCCGCGCATCCTCATCGAGACGCTCTGGGATGAGGCGGAGCGATACTTCAACCGGCCCGATGCCGTCGATGCCGCTGCCTTCCTGCGCTACCTGCTCACCATGTCGCACCTTATCACCATACCCGAGGGAGAGCATGCTGACCGGGTGAAGCTGGCCACGATCCACGGTACCAAGGGCCTTGAATTTCCCCATGTCTTTCTCTTCTGGAAAGAGGAGCACGACAGGGCGCCCGAAATTCCGCACCCCGAAGATGGCTGTCCGCTCAGCCTGAGCAAAGACGAACTGGCTTTTCTCGCTACCGACCCGATAGAAGGAGCTGCAGCCATTGCCGAGGCGGTAACTGTTGTGAAGGAAGAAAGGGCCGAAGAGACGGCCAATATCATCTACGTCGCCGCGACCCGCGCCGCCAAGAGTCTGACGATCCTCCTGCGGGCGGATCGGGAGGGCGCCTTGAAGGGCTACAGTGAGCGAATGTTTACAACGGCCCAGGAACCTATAGCGGACGCCGAGCGCACCGAATTCGGCTGGCGGCATGACTACGGCCTCGAAAAGCCGCGCCCCGCGGACCATGAGGATCTGATCGCGCCTGATCTGGGCGATCTCCCCGCCGTGCCAGCCGACAGCGACGAAATGGACGCGGCCCTGCGCTCCGCCGCCATCGAGACGGGAATTGAGCGCGGTCTTCGCATCCACGCGATCCTCGCCAGCCTCACATGCGATCGCCAAACGATTGCCCCTGACAGCCTCGCCGCAGAAGAGCAGGCCGTGGTCGAGCGGTTCCTGCACGAAGAGAAAGTGCGAGAGATCCTCTTCCGACCCGGGAAGGTCCTCGTCGAACAGCACATCTCCGACACCCGCACCTTCGGCATCGTGGACCGGCTCATCATCGCCCCCGACCGCATCACCCTCATCGACTTCAAGACGGGTCGCGTCGGCCATTTGGCTGACAAGTATCGGCTCCAGATGCTCCGCTACCGGATGATTCTCCAAGGGCTGTTCGCAGGGCGTCCGGTCGAGTGCTATCTGCTGTTCGTGGACGAGCCGCAACGGATTGTGATAACCTAATAGGCTTTGGATAGGAAAAGCCGATCGCTTTCGAAAACGAGACTGACCATCAGGCTACCTTAGAAGGTCGTTTACTCCAATAAAAAACATCGCCATGCTTACTTGTGGCAGCTTCGTCAAATTTTTGGACGTTCATTGAACCTGTCTTTCTGCTCGGGACCATCTAATAGGGTCACACGAAGAAACCTAAGATAACGCCTCTCCAGATTTTCTTCTGCGATATTTTCGTATTCCCTGCGGAATGAATCCCAGATTCCTGAGAGGGCTTCATGAAGGGCTTGTTGGGCTGGCTGTTCAAAATCCGTGGCCCCCTTCATGAAATCAGAGATAAAAATCTCGGCGAAGTCCTGCATTCGATAGGGTGGCCCGGCGTCATTCCGGCGAACGGTGTGGAAGAAGCGCTTCACATCCGCAAGCGTAAGCGGTGCGGGAGATGACTCTTTATTTAGAATCTGTCGAATCCATCGATTGAACAGCAGGAAATGGAACGTCATGCCAGGTGCATGTAAATGACATCTCCCGGATCGGTTCCGGGAAAGGCGTGCTAAGATGCGGTCGAGGGTCTGAACTTGACCGAGGATCTTTCTGGCATCGTCAATATCCCGGACACTCCCGAAATCTCTGAATAAATCAGGCGCATTCTTTCCAGCATAGAACTGCGGGGGAGTGGCCAGAAGGCCGTCCAGCATTTCACCCCATGGCGTTCCCCAGAAGTCGTTTCCTTTTCCCTGCTGAACAAACCAGCTTTCCTTTCGCCAGCGGTTTGCCTCCCATTGCAGCTTCATCGCAAAGCCGTATCCCACGCGGAACATCGTCAGCAGGGGATGACTTTGGAGCAGTACGGCTGCGGCTTCTCCGTCACTGCCGCAGAGGCGCTCCAGGGCGACGTTCAGATAGGACGCCACCCGGCGGTAGGAGGCTGCCAGATAGTCAACATTGGCAGCCTCGGCAAAAGCGCCTGTAGCGATGACCCGGTTGCACAGGCCGGCGAATTCCAGGCGGATGCGGTCTTGGAGAAGGGGATCGCCGACATGCGAAAGCGCGTCGGCAAACAGGAGGTCCTCTCCGACATGAATGAGCGGAGAGACAGGGATAAGCGCGCCTTCCTCGGTGGAGCAGAGCCGTCCAGGAAGAAAGAACGGCGGCTTCTCGGCGCGAAGTACCGTTGGGTCAAGGGGAGCGTATACGGCAACTGCCTCCTCGTAGGGAAGAAATCCGTGTTCGGCGAGACGGCCGTTCCTAAAGCGGTAGAGTTCCTCCTCGACCTCGGCGGGAATGAGGGCGGCCAGGCCGTAAAGAAGAGCCTGGTAGGCATGATAATCCTTACTGGCCAGGGTCCGCAGAAGCCCTTCGACTGCCTCGCGATCCTCTTCCCTGATTGGCCGGATATAGAACCGACCATCCAGCGTGAAATATCCCCCTGAAAGATCGGCTTCCTCTTCGCCGTCCCTGATGACGACTTCCGTTTTCCGGTTGATGAGCAAGGAAAACAGGGCATCACCTTGGCTGAATAGCCAAGCGGCGAATCGTGCCGGATCGGCGTCGCTCAGCCGCGAGAGCCACGACAGCACCCTGTCCGCATTAAGCCGGTCCTTTTCCCAGGTCTCCAGATCAAGAAGGTATTCCCACTGATCCTTCGAGGCGAGCCTCAGGAGGGGAAGGCAGTCCGCCTCGCCGATTCTCTTGACGATCCAGAAGAAGTCCTCTTCCGAAAGGCGGCGGAAAAAGACCTCTGGACTCTCCTCATCCAGGATGCGGTTGAGCAAGGCACTGCCGGAGAGCTTCAGGAGTTCCTTAGCTGCCAGTGCAGATAGAACAGCCGTGGATTTCGGTATGGTTTGATTTGAACTTCTCATTGCTCGAACAAAGGGGGGACCGCCCCTCGCCCCGGTTTCCCGGAAGCGGGAGGGCGGCTTCAGGAGGGGCTAGTCATAATCCCCCATGTCCGACGGCATGGCAGGCATGGGCGGTTCTTTCTTCTTCGGCTTTTCCGCAATCATCGCCTCGGTAGTCAAGAGGAGTGAAGCAACCGACGCGGCGTTCTGGAGGGCAAAGCGGGCTACCTTCGTGGGATCGATGATCCCGGCCTTAAGCATGTCGACGTACTGCTCAGTTTCGGCGTCGAAACCATGCGTTCCGTTCGACTCCTTCACCTTTTCCACTACAATGGAACCTTCGCAGCCTGCGTTGGCGGCGATCTGACGTAACGGCTCTTCCAAGGCACGCCGGACGATGTTCAATCCCTGTTGCTCCTCATCGGGCAATTTCGCATCCGCCAATGCACCGATGGAGCGGATGAATGCCACGCCGCCGCCCGGAACAATGCCCTCTTCAACAGCAGCTCGCGTGGCATGCAGGGCATCCTCGACCCGCGCTTTCTTCTCTTTCATCTCGATCTCCGTGGCGGCGCCAACTCTGATAACCGCCACGCCCCCGACGATCTTGGCCAGCCGCTCCTGGAGCTTCTCCCGGTCATAGTCCGACTTTGTCTCCTCGATCTCCGCCCGGATCTGCTTCACTCGCCCCTCGATTTCGGCGCGGCTACCGGCGCCATCCACGATGGTGGTATTGTCCTTGTCAACGGTGACCTTCTTGCAAGTGCCCAGATCCTTAAGCGTGACGCTCTCCAACTTTATTCCCACGTCCTCGGAAATAAGATTTCCTCCCGTCAGAACGGCGATATCCTGGAGCATGGCCTTGCGGCGATCTCCGAAACCAGGTGCCTTGACTGCCACGCATTTGAGGGTCCCCCGCATCTTGTTGACGACCAGGGTGGCCAAAGCTTCTCCCTCGATATCTTCCGCCACTAGCAGGAGCGGCTTGCCCGTCTTGGCGATCTGCTCCAGAAGAGGAACCATGTCTTTCATGGCGCTGATCTTCTTTTCATGGAGCAGGATATAGGGATCATCCAGGCGGACCTCCATTTTCTCCGCATCGGTGACAAAGTAGGGCGAGACATAGCCCCGATCGAACTGCATCCCTTCAACGATCTCCAGTTCGGTTTCCATTCCTTTGGCTTCTTCAACGGTGATAACCCCATCCTTGCCGACTTTCTCCATTGCTTCAGAGATGATGTCTCCAATAGTCGCATCGTTGTTTGCAGAAATGGTGCCGATCTGGGCAATCTCCTTCTTGTCGCTGATGGTCTTACTGCGCTTCTTCAGTTCATCCACAACGAGAGCCACTCCCTTGTCGATTCCTCGCTTCAGCGACATGGGGTTCATACCGGAGACGACAAGCTTGGATCCTTCGCGATATATCGCCTGGGCGAGCACGGTAGCCGTCGTGGTTCCGTCCCCTGCCTTGTCCGAAGTCTTGGAGGCAACTTCCTTGACCATCTGCGCCCCCATGTTTTCGAATTTGTCTTCCAACTCAATCTCTTTGGCCACGGTAACGCCGTCCTTGGTGACTTGAGGGGCGCCCCAGGATTTGGCGATAGCCACATTCCTCCCTTTGGGTCCCAGGGTGACTTTTACCGCATTGGCCAATGTATCAACGCCCTTCATTATTTTTTCGCGGGCTTGCATGTCATATCTGATTTCCTTTGCAGGCATAGTTCCTACCTCCTTGTATTACGATTCAATAATGCCGAGGATATCGTCCTCTTTCATGATCATATGCTCCTGACCGTCAAGCTTGAACTCCGTGCCAGCCCATTTGGAAAACAAAACCCGGTCGCCTGCTTTTACGTCCAAGGGGATGAGATTCCCATCCTTGTCCCGTCCGCCAGGACCGACGGCGATAATTTTCCCCTCCTGTGGTTTCTCCTTGGCCGTATCCGGGATGATGATCCCGCCGGCAGTCTTCTCTTCCGCGTCGACGCGCGACACCACGATCCGATCATGTAATGGTTTAAATTTCATTTCCAAAACCTCCTGTTAATAAAAATAGATAAGCGGGCAGGGATTCCACTGCAACCGCGATTTGAATGATTCGGTAGATTCCGGACCGGAGGGGACCGGGACCGGCCAAAAGGAGTTCCCCCGCCCGATGGCCGGGGGGGGACTCACTAATTCGAATGACGCCGTCAGCACGGCTATTCCGCTTTGATAGCGATCTTCTTTCCCTTGGCCTCTTCCAACCGGCGAAGGGTAACGGTCAAGACGCCATTCTTGAAGCGAGCATCAACTTTCTCCTTGTCGAGGCCTTCGGGAAGCGGGATGAACCGGTGGAAGGCACCGTAGCTCGTCTCCCGATACCAGTTGTCCTTTCCCTGCTCTTCCTTCTCGGCCTTCTTCTCCCCCTTGATCGTCAGGCCACTGTCGGCAAGATTCACCTCAATGTCCTTCTCCTCCATGCCCGGCAGCTCGGCCTTCACGGTTACCTCTTTTTCGTCCTCCCGGACGTCAACCGAGGGTGTAAAGGCCCTCCAGCTCCGTCCGCCGTCGAAGGGCGACAGGTCAAAGCCCCGGAAAAAGTCGTCGAACATCCGATCCATCTCCCGGTGAAGGGCTAGGAAGGGGTGTTCCTCTGCGCGTCGCAGGGGCGTTTCGCTTCTCCGCCATACGGTGGGCAACAGGTTTTTAATCATATGCTTTTCCTCCTTTCCCTTTCGGAATATTCGTTTACAACACTATGATAGTGTTACGTTTATTGACTTTTCGGGCATAAAATAATCACAGATTCGGCTTTGTCAAGGCCGCCTTTTTTCGTTTTCCAATCTCTCAAATTCCTTAAGCAGTTCCTCCTGTCGCCTCGTCAGGTTCGTCGGCACGATCACCACGGTTTCGATCACCTGATCGCCGTAACCGTCTCCATGCAGGCTCGCAATTCCCTTGCCTCGCAGGCGAAATCGGCTTCCCGACTGCGTTCCCGGAGGGATCTTCAAAGACTCCCTGCCGCGCAGGGTCGGCACCTCCATAACGCCTCCCAGGGCTGCCTGGACGAAGGTGATGGGAACGCGGCAGTGGATGTCGTTCCCGTTTCTTTCAAACAGATCGTGCGGCTCCACCGTGATGAAGACGTAGAGATCGCCGCTGGAGCCGCCGGACGATCCTTCTTCGCCTTCCTCCCGCACCCTGAGCCTGGACCCCGTTTCCACGCCCGCGGGTATCTTGAGCTGGACGGTCTTGCTCGATTGGACCTTTCCCAGGCCGGAACAGCGGCGGCAGGGACTGGTGATCATGCTGCCTCGCCCCCGGCAATGGGGACAGGTGGTGCGGATGCTGAAGAAGCCGCTGGTCTGAGTCACCTGACCGCGGCCCCCGCAAAGATCGCAGGTCTGCGGCGACGTACCCCGCGCGCAACGGGATCCGCCACAATCAGGACAGACGACCGACCTTTCCACATCGATCTCGACCCTGGTCCCAAGCGCGGCGTCCAGGAAGGACACCCGCAAATCATGCCGCAGGTCCGCGCCCGCCCGGGCGGCGGAACGGCTGCGGGATCGCCCCGCACGGCCGCTGAAGAAGTCCCCGAAGATGTCTCCGAAACTGGCAAAGATGTCTTCGAAATCCGTGAACCCCCGGTAGCCGGCCCCGTTTAACCCCGAATGACCATACCGGTCGTAGATATCTCTTTTCTGGGGATCGCTCAAGACCTCGTACGCCTCGGCCGCCTCCTTGAATCTCTCCTCCGCCTCCCTGTCGCCCGGATTCCGGTCGGGGTGATGCTGCATGGCGAGCCGTCGATAGCTTTTTTTGATCTCCTCCAGCGAGGCGTTACGCTCCACCCCCAGAATCTCATAATAATCACGCTTTGCGATCATCGCGCCTGTCCGTTTCCTCCTGTAGCGATCTTCATGGTCTCCTCCAGCATCGCGCCGTCGCCGCCCTTCTCGAAGGCATGACGGGCAAAAAGGTATTTCTTCAGAGCCAGCGCCCGCCTGCCGAGCCGGTTCCACTCCTCGGCGGAGGGCGCAGTCCCAAGCGCTTTGGCGGCCTGCTCCAGGAGCATCGCGTCGCCCGAGGAGATGGCCGCCGCCATGATCTCCCGCAATCCCGGGCCGTGCTTTGCCTTCTGGTAGAATTCAAGGGCGTCAAAAAAACGACTGGCCTTTCTGTACCTGTCACCATAGGAGATCAGGACGTCATGTGAGATGTTTCCCTTATAAAGGAGCTTTTGTTTTTCCTGGTAATCGGGTAATACATTTTTCGTTGAGCCTTTTACAAGGCGATACAGAAAATTTTTCCACCACACTTTATTGCTCCGATGATTAAATATAAAAGTCGCTTGCGGTCAAAACCTTGAATAAGCAACAATTTCTTTTTCAAATTCTTCCCTCGCCTTATCAGTCAGGGATGGACGAATCGTGGGTATTATTTGGAGCAAGTTTTCCGTTGTGACTCGGTAATCCTGTTCGGTAGCCAGTTCCTGTTCGAAGGCAAACTGTGCGATCTTCTGGAAAAGATATTCAATATCCGCCGGGGTGAATCCGGTCGTCATTTCCGCCACTCGATTGAGGTCTATTTCGCCGATGTTCAGTCTGGAAAGATAGTTTTGCAGGATGGCCTTGGATCCTTCCTTGTCCAATCCGCCGACTGGAATAATGCAGTCGAACCTGCCCGGGCGAAGCATCGCCTCATCCAGTTGCCGGATGTAGTTAGTGGCACACACGAGAAGTATTTTGTTCCCCTGGTTTTTAAGCAAGGGTACCTGCTTAAGAAACTCGTTGGTAATGGACCTGCCCCCGGAAGATGTACCACATCCAGAGTTAGAATTCTTCAACTGGATGTTCCTCAGTGGATCCATGTTTCCGGTGCTGGAGGACGATAGTTCAGCGAGCTGTGCGGCCTGACGGTATTGTATTCCAGCCGCCATCGCTCAATCAGCACCTGGGCTTCCTTCAAGGTATAAAAGATCTCACCGTTGAGCAACTCATTCCGTACTTTCCCGTTGAAGCTCTCGTTGTAGCCGTTTTCCCAAGGGCTGCCCGGCTCTATATAGAGCGTCTGAACACCTACCCGATTCAACCACTGGCGAACAACCCTGGCTGTAAACTCCGAACCATTGTCCGAACGGATATGCTCCGGGACGCCATGCTTTACAAAAAGGTCTGCCAAACAGGATAAAACATCATCCGACTGCAGACGTCGTTCCACCACAAGGGCCAGACATTCCCGGCTGTATTCGTCGATGACGGTCAGGATCCTCAGTTGACGCCCGTCGTGGGTCCTCTCCGCCATGAAGTCGTATGACCAGACATGATTCCGATGCGTCGGCCGGAGGCGAGCACAGGAACCGTCGTTGAGCCAGAGGCGGCCCCGCTTCCGCTGTCTCCTGGGAACCTTCAGCCCTTCCTCACGCCAAATACGTTCCACACGCTTGTGGTTGACACGAAATCCCTCACCCTGCAAAAGTCCCGTGATCATCCGGTAGCCGTAACGACCATATCTACCGGCCAGACGTATAATCTCCGCCCTCAGGTACTCCTCATCATCCGGAACCTTATCCATCCGCCTCTGCGTCGATCTTGGCTGACCAATCACCCGACAGACATGCCGCTCGGAAACATCCAGCTTCTCCCGAACGTATTCCACGCAGCGCCGGCGCCTGTCGGGACTTAATAGTTTCCCTCAAGCGCCTCCTTCAAGATCAGCTTGTCCAGCGTCAGATCCGCAACCGCCTTCTTCAGCCGCGTGTTCTCTTTTTCCAGATCCCTCAGGCGCCGCGCCTGGTCCACCTTCATCCCTCCGTACTCACGCCGCCAGCGATAATACGTCTGTTCCGCTATCCCTATCTCCCGGCAAATCTGGCCAACGTTCATCCCCTGGGATACCTTCACATCCGCTTCCCGCAGATACCCGATGATCTGCTCCGCCGTAAATCGCTTCCGACTCATCCCTTACCCCCCTTATTTCGATCCCTCAATATGCCAAATTCCTAACTTAAAAACTGGACCGGTTTTTGGGGGGCAGGTCAGAGGAACTCCAGGACTGTCGCGGTTGTCAAAGGTCAGCTCTCGAAATTCTCAGGAATCATTTCCCGGGATCTACCGAAAGCCAAGCGGAGACTGGTGCGGGAGATGATTTATGGAATCTAGGAGTCTGTCGGAATACCTTTAAGTAATAACAGACCACCCGTTTGTTCATTGTTCTTTAAAAATCTAAAAACGACGAGAGCGGATGCATTGCTATCCGTCATGTGCCAAGGGGAGCAAAGGCCCCCGGGGAAGACCCGTCAGGCAATCTGCGGACAGCGGCCGCTTTTGAAGAGCTTCAAGAGGTTGTGCCCAAGACAGATGATCTTCCATTCGGCACATACCCGGTCAAAACCCCTGAACACAAACCGGCGAAAACCTCTGACGTGTTTAATCTGACCGAAGACCGGCTCGACGATTCCCTTTCGTTTGCCGTAGATGTTTTTACCCCGGATCGTACGCAACTTACGGGCCATGCGCTCCTTGACTCCTGCTGTTTTTGGAATGCGACCCCGGGGAGCCGGGGGCGACGACTCCGTATGCTTTAGACGCCCTGTGGCTATGTAGCCGTCCACCTGCTCATTGGCAAGGCACGCCACGTTATCGTCACTGTAGTAGCCGCTGTCGGCACTGAGCTTCCTGGGCTTTGCACCCAGGTTTTCTTTGATCTCATCGATCAGGGGCTGGAGTTGCTGCTTGTCGTTGGGTTGCTGGGTGAGTCGGACCGCGACAATGATCTGTGATTTTCCGTCCACCGCAGCCTGACCGTTATAGCACTGCTCGAAGGACTTGGTGGCGCCGTCTTTCATAATGCGCGAGTCAGGATCAGTGAAGTTACGCTGGGCCTTGGGCGAGGGCTTTTCCGAGGGCGCCTTCGGGGGACGGCCCCGGCGGGGTCTCTGATCAGCGCAATCGCACCGCTTGGCGTCAACCTGCTGCCGGGCCTCGAGCTCCAAAGCCGCTTTGGCTTCTTTGATTCGGCTGAGCCGTGACTGCTTGAAGCGCAGTTCATCGGGCAACTCATCGCCGCGGCGGCCCTTGCCCCAACGGGCATCTTCGTCGCGGTCGGTGGCCTCCGCTTGGGCCAAGAGCTGCTTGACCTCGGCTTGCAGCTCCGCCACGCTCTTTTCCATGCGGCCGTAGCTCATGGCCTTGTGCTTCGAGGCGTTGGCCCGTATCTTCGTGCCGTCCAAGGCCACATGCCCCAGCTTGATCAGGCCGGCCTTGCGGCACAGCCGAAGCACCTGGACAAACAGACTCGCCAGAGATTCCAAGTGGCGGCGACGAAATGCGGCGATCGTGTCATGGTCGGGATGCTGATCCGACGTCAAAACCCGAAACGGCACGCTCTCGTGGGTAGCCTGTTCGATCTTACGAGAACCCGGCATCCCTTCGCAGTAAGCGTAAATCAATAGAGCCACCATCATCTCCGGATGGTAGGGCGGCTGGCCGCCTTTAGAGCCGTCGTAGCTCTTGTATATCGCTCGAAGGTCTAACTGCCCGACGATGTCTCGAATGAAGTAGACCATATGCCCTTCGGGCAACCACTCGTTCAGATCCGGGGGCAATAGCAACAGCTGATCCGGACTATAATCGCGAAAGGGTCTTTGTGTTTTCATGAAGCCTTGCATATCATATCAACACAGAAAAAGGGAGTTCTCCGACAGACTCCTAGGCGGCCAAAGATGTGAAGCTGTCGAATATTACCCGGTCGCTCAACGAACCCCAGCCGCTGATCAAGACAGAGGATCGCTTATCGAGGAATCTGGATGATCGGGATTTCACTGAAGCGGTCAACCATCAGATATGCAGACTGGGGAGCAAAAGGGTGGAGTTACCCCGCTTCCGTGGACAGTTGGGGGTTTGAGATTTCATGCATTGACTGCATACTGTTTTTCATACTCCACGGGAGAGCAATAGTCGAGGCCGGAGTGACGGCGATGCGGGTTATACCAGCCTCGATGAATTCGAAGACAGCCATCCTTGCCTCGACCTGGGTCTTGAACCGGTGCCGGTCGAGGAGCTCGCACTCCAAGGTGTCAAAGAAGCTTTCGCACAAGGCATTATCGAAGCAGTCGCCGACCGATCCGGTGGAAGGCTGCACACCGGCTTCCTTGCACCTTTTGCCGAACGTGATCGAGGTATACTGGCACCCCTGATCGGAATGATGGATCACCGCGGCAGGGCGTCGCTGCCACAGGACCATGTTCAGGGCCTCCAGCACCAGTTCCGTCCGAAGGTGCGTTTCCATCGCCCATCCCACGATCCTGCGGGAAAAAGCATCCATCACCACGGCCAGGTGGAGAAAACCCGCCCATGTCGGGATGTAGGTGATGTCCGCTACCCACAGCCGGTCAGGCGCCGTCACCAGGAAGTTCCGCTTCACCAGATCCGGGATCACTTGCGCTTCCTTGCCCCGGATGGTCGTCCGAGTGCTTTTGCGGCGGCTGACGCCCTGCAAGCCCGCTGCCCGCATCAGGCGGGCCACACGCTCCCGACCGATCCGAAATCCCTCCTGGGTCAACTCGAAATGGATACGCGGCATTCCATACGTCTGACGGGATCGGCTGTAGATCGACCGGATCCGCTCCATAAGTGCTGCATCCGACTTCGCCCGTTCCGAAGGCGGCCGATTCTTCCACACATTATTTGACTTTCCACTTGACAACAGAACATCTTGTTATATAATATGAAGATGATGTCATATTTTTAAATTAGATGTCATACTCACATAATATTACATACCTAATAAGCATACGGAGGTCGAATCATGAACGAAGAGAATCTCCCACGGCGGGAAAGAGAGAAGTTACGGCAACGTCAGGAGATGCTCGCGGCCGCCCTCGATCTCTTCTCGGAGAAGGGATACCACAATGTCTCCATGCACGAGGTTGCGGAAAAAGCGGAATTCGCCATCGGAACGCTTTACAAGTTCTTCAGGAACAAGGAGGACCTTTACAAAGCCCTCATAATGGAAAAGGCAGCGGAATACCACCATACCCTGAGCAGTGTCCTTTCACGGCAAAGTGACGTCCTGACAATTCTCAACGACTACATTTCCATCAAAGCGGGAATCTTTGCCGGTAACCTTGCCACTTTGCGGCTCTATTTTGCTGAAACGCGGGGTGCGAGTTTCAACATCAAGGCCGGCCTCGATCAGGACATTCAAAAGCTCTATGAGAAACTGGTAAAACAACTGGCTTCAGTATTGGAAAAGGGTGTCCGCGAAAAGGTGTTTCGTGAGGTGGAGCCCTACTATTTGGCCGTGGCCTTGGAGGGTCTCACCAATGCCTTTCTTTTTTGCGGGCTTGAAGACCCAGATCGGCATCCCTACGAGGCGAACGTCTCGTTGATCAGGGACATGTTTTTCAAAGGAGTTTTGGCCGAATGAGAAAAACACTAAAGTCGAGCACTCGCATCACGGTTCTGCTTATGGCTGGTGGCGGATTGCTGCTGCTGACAGGTTGTGCTTCTGTGCGCGCTCCTGCCTATCTACCGCACAGCTATTCAACAGCGACTGCCGGGTTATCGCCGGAAATGCAAAGCGATTTTACCACTTCTCCCAATGAGATGCTTCGGAAATTCGAAAAGGACGGGCGTCTGTACCTGTCGCTGAGTGATTGCCTGCTGATCGCGTCGCATCGCAGCCACGACATCCGTCTCACTCAAGAAGCCCTCAGTCAAGCCGAGGAAAAAATAACCCAAGCCAGGGCGGCCATGCTTCCTTTTTTGGGGGCGGAGTCATCCTACTCACGACTGGACAAGGAACTGGTTTTTGCAATGGGGCCGCAATCACTGACCTTTATGGACCGCGATCTTTACAAGGCGGGGATTGTAATCCAGCAGCCCATTTTTATGGGCGGCCGGCTGGATGCGGCGCACAGGGCAGCACAATACTTGCGGGACGCCCAGGCTCAAGGGAAAAGAACCATCGAAGAGGAAATCACTTTCCAGGTTACGCGCGCTTACCGGACCGTGCAGGTGGCCGAGGCATTTCAAAAAGTCGCCGCAGAGGCCCAGGATCTGCTTGCAGTACACGAGCACGATGTCACCATACTGGTGGAAAAGGGAGCGAATCCGGAAATCGACCTTCTGCGCACCCGCACGGAATTGGCCAATGCCCGAACGGAGCTGAATGCGGCCGATAACGCAGTTGATTTGGCTCACTCTGCCCTGAAAAACCTGCTGGTCATCCCCCTTGAAGAATCGGTCAGTTTGACGGAGGCCTTGGGGCGGCCCCCGAAACCGGAAGACGATCTTTCTCATCTCACCAAATCGGCCCTCGATCGACGTCCGGAGATCTCGACAATCACTTCCAAGATTGCCGCTGCAGAGCAGGGGCTCAAGGCGGCGAAGGGAGAATATATGCCTTCCGTTGCCCTGGAAGGGCGCTATGAATACATGAAAGGCGATACCCGGGATCTGGAAGGCGGAGACCACTGGACGGTCGGAATGGTGGCGCAGCTTCCCATCTGGAATTGGGATAAAACGGCGGCCAAAGTCAGAGAGGCGCAGTCTCAACTTGCGCAGGCAAGAATTGAGCATGATAAAACAAAAGACCGCATTCGGCTTGAGGTGCGCCAGGCCTTTCTCAACCTTGGGAAAGCGGAAAAGAATATCGAGGCGGCCGAGAGTGCGCTAAAGACGGCCAGGGAGGCCTATCGCCACGCAAGGGTCAGATACCGGGCGGGCGAAGGCACAAATACCGATGTGTTGGACGTCCGGACGTCCTTGACTCGAACTGAAGCGACTTACACCCAGGCTCTTTTTGACTACAACGTTGCGCTCGCTGCCATTCAGAGAGCAGTGGGTGCAAAGGTCGTGAAGGAATCTGACATCAAGGGAGAGGAACCTGCCAAATGAAGCGAAAATCAGCATATATCATGATTGCCGTTGCCGTTGTTGTCATTGCAATCATTGTGTTTCAAGTTTTCAGCAAACAAAGGCAAAACGGCATCGATGTGCAGGTGGCCGACAAAGCGTTGCCGGTCACCGTTGCCGCTGTTATTCAGCACGAATTCACTGACGAAATCAGCGCTGTCGGCACCCTGAAAGCCCGAGAGGTAAGCCCGCTGAGTCCCAAAGTGGCAGGGACCGTAACAGGGGTTCTGGTTGATGTCGGGGATCGCGTTAAAAACGGTCAGGTCGTGATCCGATTGGACAGGTCGAACCTCGATCTCGCGGTCAAACAGGTGCAGGCAGCGCTTGCGGCTGCGGAAGCAGCGATTCTGCAGGCTAACGCTCAGTTTGAACGGGCCGAGAAAGATTACATCAGAGCAACGGAACTGCTGAAAGAAAAGGTCATTCCGCAAAACCGCTTTGATGCGGTGGAGGCGGCCTTTAAAACCGCCAGAGAGACAGTATCTTCTGTTACGGCTCAACGTAACCAGGCAAAGGCCGCCTTGGGCTCCGCCCTGGAACATCTCAACGACACCGAAATCCGATCACCGATTACCGGCACCGTCGTGGAAAGAAATGTGGAAATCGGTCAGGCGGTTGCGCCCGGATTCCAACTCCTCCGCATCGTGGATCAGACCTCTTTGAAAGCGGATATCGATTTGCCCGAGGGAGACATCGGGCGCGTTGCCATTGGGGCCACTGCCATGATCACGGTTGATTCCTTTCCGGGAGAGGAGTTCTCCGGAAAAGTGATTGTTATCAACCCGATGGTGGACCGGCAGACGCGCACCTTTCGCGTGAGGATTCAAGTGCCCAATCAGGCGGGTAAGCTCGTGGACGGGATGTTTGCCAAGGTGAGGTTGTTCATGGGCAAACGACGGGCACTTTCCGTCCCGCGGGATGCCCTGCAGCGCCTCTCCGGCAGCGGCACGTATTACGTCTTCGTGGTGGACGGAAACAAGTCGGTTAAGCGAACCGTTCAGATGGGCGTCATAGAGGAACAACTCGCAGAAGTGCGTGATGGTTTGGCTCAAGGCGAAAAGGTGGTCACCAGTGGGGCGGGTCGATTGCGTACCGGCGCTGAGATAATCGTGCAGGATCTTAAGAACAAGAATGAAACGGATAAGTCCCAGGGGACAACTTCTCAAGATGATCGGCGGTGAGTATGTCAGGCCATAACTCGGGTTTCCCGAAAAATATCGGTCTGGCGCTGGGCAGCGGCTCTGCACGGGGATGGGCCCATATCGGTGTAATACGGGCGCTGGCTGACGCAGGCATAGAAGTCAAGTGTATCGCCGGCACCAGCATTGGTTCTTTGGTAGGGGCCGCCTTTGCCCTCAACAAAATAGATGTGTTGGAAGCTTTTGCCCGTCAACTCGACTGGAAACAAATCGTTTTATTCCTGGATGTAACCTTCCCGAGATCCGGACTCATTGATGGGGAAAAGATCACCGATTTCTTTCGCAGTCATGTCCGAAAGATGAAAATTGAAGAATTATCCCTGCCCTATTGCGCTGTTGCCGCCGACCTGTCCACAGGTCGTGAGGTCATATTGAACGAAGGGGACCTTATAGAGGCGATCCGCGCGAGCATCTCGGTCCCAGGCATTTTTACGCCGTTAAAGAAGAACGGCGGCTTTCTGGTAGATGGTGGTTTGGTCAACCCTGTGCCGGTGAGCGCTGCCAGGAATATGGGTGCGGATTACGTCATTGCCGTGGATTTGAACCACGACATATTCGACAAAAAGAGTGCAAACAACGTCGGTCCGGTTGCTCCGCCGACAAAACATGCGGTTGGCCAGTTCATTAGCAAACAATGGAGAATCGTGCAGGACCTGAACAAGAGGCGCAGCGAATTCAACTCCCCCGCAGTGTCTCAAATGAGCCAGTGGATGCACAGGGACCCCACGCCGAACATCTTTGAGGTCTTGACGACTTCAAGCAACATCATGGAAGCACAGATCACGGCGGCCAGATTGGCAACAGATCCGCCCGACTTGCTGATTCAGCCGAAGTTGGGGCATATCCGTTTTCTGGAGTTCCATCGGGCCCAGGAGGCCATTGACGAGGGATACAGGGAAGCTGCGACGCAGCTTACAGAAAAATGGAAGGGGGCTGCCGCAAGAGACTTGCAACAATATCCTGCATCGGGGAGGATGAAAAATGGGATTTAATATTTGCTCGATCCAAGAAAAACGACTCGTTGATTGTTTTCATACCCTAATGGTCAAAGGCGAAATTATAGAGAAAAGGACGATGAAGCCATCCGGAGACCAGCCTGAGAGAAAGGTTGTGATTATCAGGTTCAAGGACCGGGAAATTGAAAAGCAATTAGACGATGCGCAATTTGAGCGGACTCAGATCGGCGGAAAACCCTGGTTTAGGCCTCCAATCCCTCAGCGTGATCCGTGTGTCTGCCATTTATTCGTCTGGTTGATCGGTAGCGTCGTAGCAGGGGGGCTGGCAATTTGGGACATTACAAGCCATTTCCATGGAAGAACCGCTACCCTCCTTTCCCTTGCCGCAGCGGGTTGGCTCAGCGTTATTACTTGGGCCATGATCTGTTGGCACAAGCAAAACAGATATCTCCGAGATCTTGAACGGGGACTTCGTTTTTTCGAAACAAATGAATACGAAGGGGAGAGTCAAGTATGAAACTTCCAGAAATTGCCGTCCGGCGGCCGGTTGCCACCATCATGGTTTTCGCTGCCATCATTTTGCTTGGTTCTGTTGCCTTCTTCAAGCTCAACCTGGACATGTTGCCCGATATTGAGCCGCCGGCTGTTAGTGTGATCACCCCCTATCCGGGTGCATCCGCTACTGATGTTGAATCGGACATAACCAAATACCTGGAAGACCAGCTTTCCACCACACCAAACCTCGATCGTCTGGAATCGAAGTCAAAGGACAACCTATCCGTTGTCAATTGCATATTCAAATGGGGCGCAGACCTGGATGTGGCGGTCAACGACATCCGGGAGAAAATCGATCTGGCCAAGCCGGACCTCGACAAAGCCAGGGATGCGAAGACCCCGTATATCTTCAAGTTCAGCAGCTCCATGGTGCCGGTCCTCGTCATGACCGTGACGGCCAAAGAAAGCAGCCCCGATCTTTACAGAATTGTCGATAAGCAGATCTCTGACCCCCTGAAACGCGTGGCCGGCGTGGGCGCCGTCGTCTATATCGGCGGTCAGGAAAGACAGATCAAGGTGCATTTTGATCGGAAAGCAGTGGAGGCTCATCACCTGTCGGTCCAGCAGGTCCGAAACGCGCTTGCCGCCGAAAACCTGAACCTTCCTGCCGGAAGCGTCAAAGTCGGGCGAAATGAACTCCAGATCAGGGTGGCAGGACGCTACCGGGATGCGGCTGAAATCGCCAACACGGTGGTCGGCAGGAATGGCGATGCCTTCATCCGTCTCAAGGACGTCGCCGCCGTGACCGACGCCCACGAGGAGCCCCAGGAATGGGCATGGTCGGGAAGCTCTCCCGCGGTTGCCTTGATTATCCAGAAGCAGTCCGGGGCCAACACCGTCAGGGTCATCGAAACCATCAAAGAACGCCTGAAGACCCTGAAGGAAGAGGTGCCGGCGGACATCGAGCTCCACACGGTTCTGGATAACTCGGATCATATATATGCAATGATCAATAACCTGGTTGAGGCTGCTGTCGTCGCCGGAATCCTGGTGATTGTCGTCTGTATTCTGTTCCTCCGGCGCTTCCGCACCAGCCTGATTGTCACCCTGGCGATTCCCTTTTCCCTCATCGGCGCCTTTATCGGCCTCTTTGCCATGGGATATACCATCAATGTCATCTCCCTGATGAGCCTTTCCATTGCCGTGGGTCTGGTCGTGGACGATGCCATCGTCGTACTTGAAAATATCATACGGCACGTGGAGAAAGGAAAGTCTCCGAAACAGGCCGCGGTTGAGGCCACATCGGAAGTGGGCCTGGCCGTGACCGCCTCGACGCTGACGATTGTCGTCGTCTTTGCCCCTCTTCTTCTGGTCAAGGGGCTTGCCGGGATCATCTTCGGCCAACTGGTGTTCGTGATGTTGATCACGATTCTGGCCTCGCTCTTTGTTTCGCTGACCTTGACCCCCATGGCTGCTTCCCGTTTGCTCCGTCCGGGGGGTGAAAGAAAATCCAATCGTTTGTTTGCCTGGAGCGAACGGGCGCTCAACGGAATCGATGCTTTTTATGCCCGCGTTCTGGAGTGGGGATTGCGCCACCGCAGGTTGGTGCTTTCCGTCATAGGAATAATGTTCTGCGGCAGCCTGATTCTTATCCCATGGGTCGGTACGGAATTCGTACCGGAAGTGGATTCAGGCGAGGTTGAAATTGTTCTGGAGATGCCGGAGGGTACTCGCGCCGAGGTGACGGCGGTGGCCACGGAAGAGATGCTCAAAGCCGTTAACCGCCTGCCGGAGACACAGGCATCCTATGCCTTGGCAGGGCAAACCAAAAAGGGGCTCTTGAGCGCACTCGGCTTCGAGGAAGGAACAAATATCGGCCGGATCGGCGGCCGTCTCCTCGCCAAGGAAAAGCGCAGCCGCTCGGCCAAAGAGCTCGCTGCAGAGCTCCGTGAGCAGGTCATGAAACTGCCGGGTGTTGAAAGGTATTCCGCCAGCGCTGTCAGTGCCATCCAAAAGGCCTTTTTGGGAGGAGGCCGCCCCATCAGCATCGAGGTTCTGGGCCATGACATCGAGACGACGGACGAAATTGCCGAAAAGATCCGACGCATCGTTGAAACTACCCCGGGTACAGCGGATGTCTCGGTAAGCAGAAAGAAACCACGGCCGGAAGTGCAGATCCGCCTCGACAGGGACAGAGCGGCAACGCAGGGGTTGAATGTGGCACTTTTGGCCGATGCACTAAGAACCAACTACTATGGATTTAAGGACATTAAGTTTCGGGAGGCAGGCGACGACTTCGACATCGAATTGAGACTCAAAAAGGAGCAACGGGAAAGTATCCGTGAAATCGGGAAAACCCCCCTCATGACACTCACAGGTCAGACCGTCCAGCTTCGGAACGTCGCCTCTATTCAGGAAACTTCCGGGCCTGTGGAGATCGAACGAAAAAACAGGAACAGAGTCACCAAGGTTCTGGCCGGTGTTCAGGGGAGGGTCCTCGGTGATGTGGCAGGCGATATTCGAAAAAAGATGGACTCTCTTCAATTGCCCCCCGGGGTCTCCATTGAATGGGGCGGAGAGGTTAAGGAGCAAGAAAAGGCCTTTCGCGATCTGCTCCTTCTTTTAATCATGGGGGTGGCCCTCGTCTATATGGTCATGGCCGGGCAGTTTGAGGATTTTGTCGATCCCTTCATCATCATGTTCTCGGTTCCTTTCGCCTTTGTCGGGGTGATCTGGGCCTACGTCTTGACGGTGACTTCGCTCAACCTGATGAGCTTCATGGGGGTGATCATGCTCGTGGGCATTGTGGTCAGAAACGCCATCGTGCTCGTGGACTACACCAAGCAGCTGAGAGGGGGCGGGATGGGGTTGAACGAAGCGATTGTCACGGGGGGAAGAACGCGCCTGCGGCCCGTGCTCATGACGAGCCTCGCCATGATATTCGGCATGGTCCCACTCGCCCTTTCCCGGGGCGAAGGATCGGAAATATGGAATGCATTGGGCATCACGATCATCGGGGGGCTTATTGTCGGCGGGTTTGTGACCCTGATCCTCGTGCCGCTTCTGTATTCCCTGGTTCACCGGCGCAAGGCGGCGCAGGGATGATGACACGGAAGTAAGGAAGTAAGATGAATAAAAACCACTTCAGAAAGGAGAAAAACAATGGATGCATTCAAGAAAGCAATGTTATTGGGGCTCGGCGTGATCAGCCTCACAAAAGAAAAGGCGGAGGAGGCGGTGGATGACCTCATCAAACGTGGAGAGGTGAGCAGGGAAGAACGATTCAAAATGGTGGACAAGCTGCTGAAAGAGGCGGAAAAGCAGGAAGAAGAGCTAACCGGGAAGATCAGCGAAATCGTGCAGAAGGCAATAACCCAAATAGGGCTGGCCACTAAAAAAGATCTGGAGGATGTTTCGAACAGGTTGACGGAGATAGAAAAGAGGACATCCTGAGATGATGTCTACCTTTAAGGTTCATGAAACCTATCAGGAGCTGAAGCGGTATGGCCGCATTGTCAGCATTCTTGCCCGGTATGGATTCGGAGATCTCCTGCAGCGATTGAAGGTCCGTCATGCAGGATGGCAAAGGATGTTCACGAAAGAGGCAAGGGCCTTTGAAAGCCTCTCCGCGCCTGTGCGTGTGCGTCTGGCCTTTGAGGAACTTGGACCTACCTTTATCAAGTTCGGGCAGATATTAAGCAGCCGGCCGGATTTGCTTCCTACGGAGCTTGTCAAGGAATTAAGCAAACTTCAGGACAGTGTTCCGCCGTTTCCTTTCGGGGATGCCAAGGACCTCATCGAAGCCCAGTTCGGGCGGCCCCTCACGGAAGTATTTGACTCTTTCGAGGAAGCGCCTCTGGCTGCCGCCTCCCTCGCCCAGGTTCACCGCGCCAGGACAAAAGCCGGCGATGCGGTGGCTATCAAGGTGCAGAGACCGGGGATTGAAGATATTATTGAGACGGACATCCGCATCCTGCTCGACCTGGCGGCGCTGTGCGAGCGGCATCTGCCGGAAAGCAGGTATTATGAGCCTGTGCAGATTGTAGATGAGTTTGCCAAAACGATCCGTCGTGAGCTGGATTTTGTCAGGGAAGGCCGAAGTATAGAGAGGTTCAGGAAATTCTTTGCCGATGATGAGACCGTTTATATCCCCAGAGCTTATTGGGAATTAACCACGCCGAAAGTACTGACCATGGAATACATCCATGGCATCAAGATATCCGAACTGGAACAACTTCAGGCGGCCGGGATAGACCGTAAGACCGTCGCCATTAACGGAGCAAATTTTATCCTCAAGGAGGTCTTTGAGTTTCATTTCTTCCATGCCGACCCCCATCCGGGAAATATCTTTGCCCTTGAAAATAACGTGATCGCACCCGTGGACTTCGGCATGGTCGGGATGCTCGATGAGGAAATCGTTCACCAGTTGGGCATTGTGCTCACAGCTATCGTACAAAAGGACGCGGATACGCTGGTAAGTGTTCTTCTGAGTGTTAGCCTGGCGCCGGAACCAATGAATCGAAGAGCATTCAGGGCGGAACTGGCGGATTTTATTGAACGCTACTATGAACTCCCTTTGCAGCAATTAATCATCAAGGAAATTATCGACGATCTGATGGGTCTTGTCCGCCGTCACGGGCTGCGGTTTCCGCCGGAGTTGGTCGTGATGGCAAAGGCGCTCGTGATGTATCAAGGCGTAGGCACGATGCTCTATCCCGAGTTTAATATTATTGAACATGCCGAACCTTACGTTCAACAACTTATGATGCGGAAGCTGGATCCAGCCAGGCAGTTTAAGGAATTCTCCAAACTGGCCGGAGAGACTGTCTTATTCTTGAAGAAATTGTCGACCGACTTACGGGACATCCTTGTAAAATTGAAGAATGATGAATTGGGAATAAGGTTTGAACATCGGGGACTTGAACGCCTTATCGACGAATTGGATAGATCCAGCAACCGTCTGAGCTTTGCGGTGATAATTGCCGCCCTCATTATCGGCTCATCCCTTGTGTTCCAAACAGGAGCAGGCCCAGAGCTGTTTGGCTATCCCCTCCTCGGTCTTGCCGGTTTCCTCGTGGCCAGCATCCTTGGCATATGGCTGCTCGTCGGCATTTTGCGCTCAGGAAGATTATGAACCATTGCGACAGGTTGAAAAAGATGGACACCAATGCTGTTGAAAAGGTTGGAAGAGATAGAAATGAGGACATCCTGAGATGATGTCTACCTTTAAGGTTCATGAAACCTATCGGGAGCTGAAGCGGTATGGCCATATTGTCAGCGTTCTTGTCCGGTATGGATTCGGAGATCTCCTGCAGCGATTGAAGGTCCGTCATGCAGGATGGCAAAGGACGAGGCGGGGATAGTCATTGGACATGTCATCCTATGGATTAGCAAGCCTGAAGGAGTACGGAATGCGGCAAGGAGGAATGTCGAAATGATTCACCAGAGGCGCAAGAGAGAAGGTGGAGCGCTTCCTGAGGAGCTATACCTGTTCAAACAGAACGAGACGATGTGGCCGGCCTCGGCAAACGTCCTGCTCATTCCTGACGGCGACGGCGTCAACCTGGTGGACGTGGGCTGTGGGCGGGAAGACGTCTACCTGCGGCTGAAGGAGTTCCTGAGCTCCCGCGGTTTCAGAATAGAGGACGTGCATACCGTGGTCCTCACCCACGCCCACCCCGACCACATGGGGGCTATGCGCTGCCTGCTGAAGGAGGCGAGCCCGCGTATCTATCTCCACCCCTTAGAGATACCTCTGGCTGCCGAGCCTTCGCGCCTAAACCATACCTTTGACATGGCTTTGCCTTTCCGCTACGGAATGGCTGCCATCCCCAGGGAGCAGGCGGACATCATCGAGTACTTCCAAGCCTTCTGCCCCATGGCCAGCGTGGAGGTCTCCCACCCATTGCTGCCCGGAGAAAACATCGCCCTGGGTGAATTTTCCTTTGAAGTGATCCTCACTCCCGGACATGCCCCCGGCTTGGTCTCCCTTTTCGAGCGAAGGACGGGGCTGCTCTTTTCTGCCGATGCCGTGGGCGAGGTGGTGACGTGGTACACCCCCTCCTCGGGCGGACTCATCGCTTTCCTGGAGGGCTTGGAAAGGCTGTCACTACTCCCGGCCCGCTTGCTCATCCCCTCTCACGGCGGCTCCAGCCCGTGTCCCCGCGAGGAGATCGAGCGTACGCGCCGCCACCTCATCAAGCGGGAGGAGAGGATCGTCAGGGAGTTGGCCGCGGGTCCCCTTTCCTTTCCCGTGCTGGCTGGCAGGGTGTTCAGGGATCCCCTCATTTCCTTCTTTCCCGGACCCCAGATCATCCAATGCCACCTGGACAAGTTACAGGCGGAAGGCAGGGTCAAACTGGGCGGCGAGGAGGAGGGCTGGCCAGTAGATCTTTGCTCGAATGGAGAATGATCGATATTCATCAGCGTCGACTGGTCTTCGGCTTCCGTGGTTCGAGGAAAGGGGGGGGTGATCTATGGGGTTGGTGGAAGAAATAAGGAACGGTTTGAAAGGCCTGGAAGATGAAGCCGAAAATATTAAACATACTTCTCTCTTCACTGTTGTCCCAATGTTATTTGAAAAGTTGACGTAAGATGAAACCAAAATCGTTCCCTGCGATCGTCCTGCTCCTCATCCTTATCCTTCTTTCCCTGCCACGGCCATCTTTTTCCGGGGACGATGAAGCGCGGAGGTCGGACACCCTGACTCTCTACCTGGAAAATGATCTCTTTGCCTTCGACAACAATGACCGCTATTACACCCATGGGACGAAGATCTCCTGGATTTCCCGGGATCTGACGAACTACCGGGAGGTGGCCGGTCTGCCCCTGTGGATGCACCGGCTCATGGAACGGCTGCCGTTCGTCAACGATCCGGGAGATCAACGCACGGTTTCCCTTTCCCTGAACCAAAACATCTACACACCGGAGGACAAGGAACGGAGCGACTTGATTTCAAACGACCGGCCCTATGCCGGGATCACCTATCTGGGATTGGGGCTCCATAGCAGAAACTCTTATCGAATGGATACCCTTGAATTCGATCTGGGAATTGTCGGCCGCCATTCCTATGCGGAGGACTGCCAGGAAGAGGTCCACAAGTGGATAAGTTCCGCCGAGCCAAGGGGGTGGTCACATCAACTCCACGATGAACCCGTGCTGAATATTTATTTTGAGCGCAAGTGGAGAGCGTTGCGGGCTGGAAGTTCGAATGGGCTCGGATTCGACTGCATTCCGCACATGGGAATCGCTGTGGGGAATGCTTATACAGGTGCTAACCTGGGTGGCCAAGTGCGCCTCGGCTGGAACATCCCGAATGATTTTGGAACGTATCTGATCCGGCCGGGATCGGACAGCAACGCCCCCGTGGATGATGCCGACCCCCGTTTCTTCCAGCCGTTTCGTCGTTTCGGCATTCATCTGTTCTTTGCCGTTGATGGTAATGCCGTAGCCCGAAACATTTTCCTCGACGGGAACACCTTCCGGGACAGCCACAGTATCGACAAAAAGCCGTTCGTCGCCGATCTGATCGGCGGCATCGGAATGATTATCCACCGCTTCAAAATCACCTATTCCTACGTTCACCGGACGAAGGAATTCGATACCCAGAGGGAGGACCAGAATTTCGGGGCAATTTCCGTCTCGTTCACGTTTTAAATCCAATTTATTGCTCTGCGAAAATCGGTGTTGAAGAAACGAAGAGCGGTTTGAAAGGATTGGAAGATGAAGCCGGATATTTTAAACATACTTTTCTCTTTTTCGTTCTTTTCCATTCTTGGATGGATGCTGGAGATTGCCTATCGTTCTTTGCGTGACAAACGGCTCGTCAACCCCGGTCTCTTGAAGGGACCGTATCTCATTCTTTACGGCACGGGCGCCTTGATACTCATGGGGGCGGTTTCCCTGTTGCAGGAATCCCATTTGTTTACTAAAGCACTCGCCTATTTTGCG
>WBZY01000290.1_pt1 | contig 41194 bp, 44 predicted proteins | sample 5204191 | NCBI WGS metagenome assembly WBZY01 (sample SAMN12344363, study PRJNA552823) | activated sludge metagenome | biome: Activated sludge suspended growth; feature: Anammox Sidestream; material: Wastewater; isolation source: activated sludge from anammox sidestream of wastewater treatment...
CACCAGCTCCAGATCGACCACGCCGCGCACCAGGCCCTTCAGCTGGCCGAGCAGCTCGGCGCCGCCGGCGAGCGAAAGCAGGGTGTCGACGTCGGCGGTCCACGGCATCAGCGCCGGGAAGATGAAGTCCCTGCGGTGGGTGACGGCGCTCACCTCGACCACCGGGCACCGGTTGGTGAAGTAGGCGCCGGTGTTCTCGCCGAAGGGGCCTTCCGGCTCGCGCACGCCGGGCAGGATGCGGCCTTCGAGTATCACCTCGGCGCGCGCCGGGATGTCCACGTCCACCGTCAGGGCGCGGGCCAGCTCGACCGGGGCGCCGGCGAGGGCGCCGGCGATCTCCATCTTGTCCGGGCCGAGCGGGCCGGTCTTGACGACGGAGGCGATCAGCATGGCCGGATCGACGCCGAGGGCCACCGCGACTTCCAGCGGCTTGCCCTGCGCCTCGGCGTTGGCGAGATACAGCGACAGCGGCGGGTTGGCGAGCAGGATGCCGAAGCGCTTGCCGCCCCCGCTGTTGCCCTTGTACATCATGCGGTGCACGCCCATGCCGCGCATGCCGCTGGCCGGATCGCGCGCCAGCACCATGCCGCAGGTGAGGTAGGGCGCGGCATCCTTCTCGTGGTGGGTCATCAGCGGCAGCAGCGCGCCGACGTCGCCCGGGTCGCGATGCACCACTTCCTGCGCCGGCACTTCCTGCGCGCGCACCGGCGGCACGCCCTGCGTGCTGCGCGCGACGTAGGTGTCGATGAGGCGCTCCTCGCTGGTGCCGAGCGCGCGCGCCGCCAGGCGCCGGCTGGAGAGCAGGTTGCCGGCGATGCGCACGCCGGGAAAGCCCGGCACCTGCTCGAACAGCACGGCGCGGCCGCGGCCCTGCGCCTCCTTCAGCAGCGCGGCGATCTCGAATTTCGGATCGAGCGGCTCGCGGACGCGGATCAGGTCGCCATCGAGATCATCGAGAAAGCTGCGGAGATCGCGACGGCTCATGGCACTTCAAAGATATTTCGCCGGCATGCGCTGGATTTCGCCGAGCACCTTGATGGAGAAGCGGCTCGGGCTGAGCTGGCCGCGGCCGAGCCGCACCTGCAGCTGGTCGGCGTGCTTCTTCAGGTCGCTGGAGAGCTGCGCCCGCACGCGCTTGTAGGTGAACTTGTGGATGCCGGGATTCAGCGTGCGGATGGTCAGCTCGATTTCCGCATCCTCGGCCAGCTCCTTGACGTCGTTCACATAGACTTCCCACTGGTTCATTGTCCTGTCTCCTCACTTCACGGGCGGATAGCCGTAGGCCGTCCAGTTGTTCATGACCTTCTCCTGGACTTCCTTCGGATAGACGTTCTTGAACGACACCACCGTCGGCACGTCGTTGACCGGATCCCAGTCGACCGGCCAGAGGCAGTCGAACACCACCTTCGAGCCGATCGAGTACTTGCGCTCGTGCGGCGTGACGAAGGGATACAGCGGCGTGCCCGGGGAGTTCCTGTAGATGTGGATGCCGTTGGCCGGGTGGCAGCGCGTGCAGAAGGCGTGGTAGACCTCGTCCCAGTTGTAGATGTCGGTCTTGTCGTCGACCACCATCACCATGTGGAACCAGGGGCCGAGCTTGGAGCCGAAGGCGAGCTGGCCGATCTGCTGCGCCACGCCGGCGTAGGTCGGCTTGACGCCGACGATCATCATGTGGTGCGTCGAGCGCGGATGCATGTACACGCCGGTGACCGGAATGCCCTGGCTCTTCAGCAGCTTCTCCAGCTCGAGGCCGAGCGAGAACGAGCGCAGCAGCTGGCCCTCGTCCTGCGGCACGCCCATGTTGGAGATGGTCATCGTCGCGTTGTTGCGATAGGTGATGCAGTTCACGCGGAAGGTGACGCGGAAGTCGCGCGGGCTGGTGCGGTAGCCGGTGTACTCGCCGAAGGGACCCTCCTCGACCTTGTAGTCGGGGCAGATCTCGCCCTCGAGGATGATCTCGGCATCGGCCGGCACTTCCAGGTCGTTGGTCTCGCACTTCACCAGCCTGACCGGCTCGCCGGCGAGCATGCCGGTCAGTTCCGGCTCCGGAATCGGCGAGGGCGCACAGGCCGCCATGGCGGCGAGCGGCGAGAGGCCGATGGCGGTGGCGAAGGGACAGGTCTCGCCGCGCGGCAGGTAGTAGTCGGTGAGCGCCTTGCCGAGATCGGAGAAGGGGAACACCGCGCCACTCATGGTGCGCGAGTCGAACATCATCTGCCGGTACATGCCCCAGTTCACGTCGCCGCGCACCGGGTGCTTGGTCACCACCGCGTGCCAGGTGCCAACGTAGCGGCCGCCGTCGCCCTCGTGCACCAGCGGCACCGGCAGCTTGCACAGGTCGACGTCGGCGCCCTTCAGGATGTTCTCCTTGCAGGGGGCGTCCTTCCTGTCGACCAGCACCGGCGGCACCACCTCGCCGTTGGTGCGCTTGACGTATTCCTTGCCGATCTCCGGCAGGGAGGACGCCGGATCCATGCCCATCGAGATGGCCATGCGCCGGTAGGTCGACAGCGGCGCGCCGAAATAGGAAAAGCCGGGGTAATCCTTGATCTTCTCCATGAAGGGCGCCGGCGCCGCCAGCTCGCAGGCGCGCCGCACGATGGCGCCGGCCTCGTTTTCCCAATCCACTTCCTGCTTGATGCGAACGGCGTCGCCGCTCTTCACGCAGGCCTCGATGAACTCCCGGTTGCTCCTCGGTGCCGCCACGTCTCGTCTCCTTGTATCAAATCTTGGAAAGGATCTTGTCCCACTTGCCCTGCGCCTTGAGGATCAGCTCGGCCGCCTCGCGCACCGCGCCATGGCCGCCGCGCGCCTGCGTCACGTACTCGGCGGCGTCCTTCACCTCCTGCACGGCGTCGGCCACGGCGATGGGCAGGCCGACGCGCTTCATCATCGACAGGTCGACCAGGTCGTCGCCGACATAGGCCACCTGGGCGTCGGTGATGCCCATTTCCCTGATCATCGCCTCGTAGGGCTCGGTCTTTTTCTTGATGCCCTCGTGGAAGTGCTTGATCTTCAGCTCCTCGGCGCGATGGCGCACGGCGCCGGATTTCTTCGAGGTGATGATGGCGACGTCGACGCCTGTCATCTGCAGCGCGACCACGCCGAAGCCGTCCTTGATGTCGAAGTTGCGCTGCTCGAGGCCGTTGTCGTCGATGACGATGCGCCCGTCGGTCATGACGCCATCGACGTCGAGGATGACCAGCTTGATGTCCTTGGCTCTTTCCATGTTTCGTCCTTTAACCGATGCCGTACTCGGCCCAGCGGCTCTTGACCTTCGCCAGCGTCGCCTCGTCGAACTTCACCTCGACCGGCTTTTCCTTCCACTCGTAGGGGATGCAGGCATCCATCAGGATGCGCGAGGTGGTGAGCTTGTCGGAGTTCGGGTCGAGCGCCGGGTCGAGCGGCGTCGAGCGGCCGCGCTTGATGATTTCCGTGCCGCGCATCGGGTCGTAGCGGCACGACAGCGCCCAGATGACGCGCTGCAGGTCGTCGGCCTGGATGTCCTCGTCCACCGTGATGACGCCCTTCATGCCGTAGGAGCCGGTGTTGCTGGCGATCACCGCGTCGGCGACCTGGCGCGAATGGCCCGGATAGGCCTGCTTGACCGACACCACCGTCCAGAAGCGGCCGGCCGACTCGGGCATCACGCAGACCGACTGGATACCGGGGATCTTCATCTTCTCCAGCTCGGTCCACAGCGTGGCGGTGCGGGTGAAGGCGAGCAGCATGTGCACGTCGGTGACCGGGCGGCCCTGGCCGGTGGCCCAGAGGACGGGATTGTTGCGGTGGAGGATCTGCTTCACCTCCAGCGCCGGCTTGCTGATCTGCTTGTACAGCTCGTCGGTGTAGTAGCCGGTGTACTCGGCGAAGGGGCCCTCGGGGCGGAAGTTCTGCGGGTCGATCTCACCCTCCAACACGATCTCGGCGCCGGCCGGGATCGGCAGGCCGGTCAGCGGCGCCATCAGGTACTCGGCCTGCTGGCCGCGCACCGTGCCGGTGATGTCGAAGTCGCTGGCGCCCTTGTGCATCAGCGTGCCGGCCATGAACAGCAGCGGATCGCAGCCGATGACGGCGGCGGCCGGCATCTTCTTGCCCATCTTGGCGTACTTCTTCATGATGCGCTCGCCGCGCTTGCCCGGCAGGATCTGCACGCCGCAGGTCTTGTTGTCGAGCATCTGCATGCGATAGGTGCCGAGGTTGGTCTCGCCGGTCTCGGGGTCCTTCAGCACGACGAAGACGGTGGTGCCGATGTAGCGCCCGCCGTCGAGCGGGAAGAATTTCGGCACCGGGAACATGTTGAGGTCGACCTTGTCGCCGGAAATGACGTTCTCCAGCACCGGGCCGTCCTTCACCTCCTTGGCCTTGATCAGGCCCTCGGCGGTGATCGACTTCTTCATCCAGGCCTGCGCCGACTGGCACAGGGTATTGTCGTGCGGCAGCCCGAGCATGATGGCCAGGCGCTTGGTGGTGGCGAAGGCGCCGGTGAACACCGGCGTGCTGTAGCCACTGACTTTTTCGAACAGCAGGGCCGGCCCCTTCTGCTCCTCGGTCAGCTTGGAGATGTGCGAAATCTCCATGTTCCAGTCCACCTCCGCCTTGACGCGGTGCAGCTCGCCGGCGGCGTCGCATTGATTGATGAAGTACCTCAGATCCATGTCGTGTCTTCTCCTTCAGGGTTTTCCTTCACATTGGGCATCGACCGATTCGATGACGCTGAAGCCCGCCGCCTCCAGCGCCGCCTCGACCTTCTTCAATTCGGCCGAATGGAAGCGGACGATGACCTTGCGCTCGTGCGGCTGGCCGTTGCCGCCATCCTCGCCGCGCGTGATCGGATAGATGGCCAGCACCTCGGCGCCGGCGCCTTCAACCAGGTCGGTAATGCGGCCGATGGCGCCGGGCTTCAGCTCCATCGGGCCGATGGTCACGCCGCAGCGCTTCTCCCAGGCGCCGAGGAAGTGGGCGGCCAGCGAGAAAATCTCCTTCGAGGAGATGACGCCGACCACCTTGCCGTCGTCCAGCACCGGGAACTGGCCGACGCCGAGCTCCTGGCCGCGGCGCAGGCATTCCTCCATGGTGTCGCTCGCGTTCAGCGTGGCCGGGTTGCGCACCATGATGTCCTTCACCTTGAGTCGGTTGGCGAAGAAGGCGTATTCGTTCGAACTCTGCGTGCGGGCGATGAAATGGGCGGCGCGCAGGCAGTGCTGCCGCGTCACCAGGCCGCGCAGGCGGCCGTTTTCGATGACCGGCAGTGCCTGCAGGTTGAGCTCGGTGAGGATGCGCTTGGCCTCGGCGACCAGGGTGTCGCCTTCGACCAGCGTCGGGTTCCGCTGCATCCAGTTGCGTATGATCATGAGACTTTCTTCCCGGTCATCAGGCTGGAGAGGATGAAGTCCATCGCCGAGGTGGCCTTGCCGGCGACGGCCGCCTCCTTGTCGCGCTTCTCGCTCCATACCGTCTCGGGCCGCGCCTGCAGGATGAAGATGTTGCCGCCGGCGGGCAGATCCTTGTCCACCGCCCACTCGATGTCCATCTGGCGGCCGTAGTGCTTCTCGATGGCCTTGCCCATGCGCGCCAGTTCGATGATTTCCTCGTCGATGACGGACTGCACGTTCTGCCGTTCGAAGGGCGTCTCCGTTCGCACCGACTTCTGCGTCTCGAAGTCGACCGTGTAGGTGATCTCCTTGCAGCTGATGGTGCGCTCGAGGATGTCGAGGGTGATCTTGTTCACCACGAAATGGTCGGGCGTGACCTCGCCCGAGACGACCGATTCGCCGAAACCGAAATTGGCGTCGATGGCGATCACCGAGCGGTCGCCGTTGCCCGGGTTGCAGGTGAACATCACGCCGGCGGTGTAGGCGTTGGCCATCTTCTGGAAGCCGACGGAGAGCGCCACCTCCTCGTGCGGGAAGCCCATCCGGATGCGGTAGGAAATGGCCCGCGCGGTGAACAGGCTGGAGATGCAGCGGCGGGCGTGGTGCAGCACGTCGTCCACGCCGCGGATCCACAGGTAGGTGTCCTGCTGGCCGGCGAAGCTGGCGCCGGGCAGGTCCTCGGCGGTGGCGCTGGAGCGCACCGCCACCGGAACCGCCGGCACCATGCAGCGCACGGAAAGCCTGCGGTAGTACTCGGCGATGGCATCCTCCATTTCCCAGGAGAAGGGATGCTCCTCGATCATGCTGCGGATGTCGCGGCTGACCAGCTCGATCTGCTCGAGATCGTCGTGCACCAGGCCGTTGAGCATGAAGGGGATCTCGCCGCTCACCCCGGCGTCGCGCATGAAGCGCGCGAAGCCGTGGGTAGTCAGGGCGAAGCCGGGCGGCACGCGCACGCCGGCGTTGATCAGCTCGCCGAGCGAGGAACACTTGCCGCCGACCAGCGCGACATCGTCCTTGCGCACTTCCTCCAACCAGCACAGCTCCGGGGCCGCGGACGACCCGGCCCCGGCAGCCGTGTTGAGATTTGTTGCCATTCTTGCATCAACTCCCATTGCTTCAGCGCGCGACCGTGATCGCCCCGCTCGAGCCATCAACGCGGATCATCATGCCCGTCTGGATGATCTTGGTGGCGTGGCCGGTGCCGACCACCGCCGGCATGCCGTACTCGCGGCAGACGATCGCCGCGTGGCTCATGACGCCGCCGACGTCGGTGACGCAGGCCTTGATCTTGGCGAAGGCAGGCGCCCACGAGGGCGAGGTGGTCGGCGCGACGAGGATCTCGCCTTCCTGCAGCGAGCGGATGTCCTCCACCGTGCGGCAGACGCGCGCCTTGCCCTCGACGATGCCGGGGCTGCCGGCGAAGCCCTTGAACTCCTTGACGCTGGACAGGTCCTTGACCTCGGACACCTTGGCCCAGTCGGCGAGCGAGCTGTTCGTCACGCCCCACAGCACGATGGTGAACGGCTCCTGGATCACTTCCGGCGCGGTGCCGATGGCCGGCGGCGGGCTCCACTCCTTGAACTTCTGCATGACGCCCTTGCGCCACTCGACCTCCTTCGGCCAGGTCTGCGTGCCGCGCGGCGTGACGCCGGTGGCCCAGGCGGTGACGACGTCCCACAGCGCCTGCTTGATCTCGTCGCGGCGCAGCAGCCAGACGTCCTCGACGTCCTTGATGATGCCGTGCTCGACGAGGATGGCGGCGACCTCGCGCATCTTGTTCCAGAACACCGAGTGGAACCAGTGCTCGACGTAGAACAGGTGGTTCTCGACGTAGGGGAACACCGTCTTGGCGCAGCCGAGCAGCTCGTCGAACTGCTTGCGGTCCTCCTCCTTCTCGATCAGGCCGCGGTACTCGGCGGTGATGCGGTCGCGCTCGGCGCGCACCTGCTCCATCGGACGCTCGATGTTCACGCCCGCCTTGACCTTCTGGATGTAGGTCTGGATGCCGTTCAGCGGGATGTTCATGGCGTCGTTCCAGGAACGGTCGTGGTGGAACCAGCCGGTGCCCGTCGACACGTTGAACCAGGGCTCGCGCGAGAGGTTGAGCGAGGTCAGCCACTCGACGCCCTTCGGCAATTTTTTCAGCGCCGCCTCGACCTCGGTCCACTCCTGGCTGAAGGTGACGGCGTTGTCGACGCCCAGCTCGATGGCCTTCTTGGCGAGCTTCTTCAGCTCCTCGTCGGGCTGGTACATGATGACGTCGATGCCGGAGATCATCTGCGTCACGCGCTGCGCCGGGATGCTCGGGAAGAGCTTCTGCACGAAATCGAGGAAGAAGACGTAGGCGGCATAGCCGAGGTTGAGGAACTCGAAGTGGTACTGCCAGCACTTGATGCCGAGGTTGATGAGGTCGTCGTAGTTCTTCAGCAGGTGGTAGCCCTTCGACTCGCCGACGGCGTCGGTGACGACGGAGAGGTCTTCCATGTCGGCCAGGCGCGGGATCTCCAGCTTCTCGAGCTCGCGGATGGTGGCCTCCATCTTCACCTTCCACTTCTTCTCGAGATCGTCCCAGTTCTTGTAGTAGTGGCCGGCGCGCTCCATGAAGTGCGGCACGCGGCTGCCGATCTCGTCGGGGTTCTTCACCGGCACCGGCGAGATGTAGACGTAGCCGTTGATCATGCGGTGGTCGACGCCGCGCACCGGCGGCACCATGAAGATGCGGTTGTTGTACTGCGACAGCGCCAGGAACCAGGCCTCGTCCCAGATGGTGTCGAAGGGATACAGCGGCTCGGGATAATGCAGGCCGTCGTAGAACCAGAACATCTCCTTCTCGTACTGGTTGCGCACCGGGTCGTCGGTGACGAACTGGTACTGGTACGGATACATGCGCTCCCAGCCTTCGGTGCCGGGAATGGTGGCGGCTTTCACGTCATGCGGAACAGGAAATTTCATTTCGGCTACTCCTCCATGCGGTTTTTGGTTGAATTAGGTTTCCGGGCATGCTTGGTGCACCGGTTATGCGTGGAAGGCTTATTGCAAGGGATGTGCCATGTGCGTCGCAACATGCCGTTTGCGTTGCGACGGCGGCCGCTCCTCCGATAGGGGGAAGTAGGCCCTCGGGGCGATTGCCGCCGGTGACTCGGCTTTGCGATGCAGCATGCCGGAGCACTCGCCATCGGCATTCGGCGCTTGACGATTTGATGAATTCGAAAGCAAGGCTGGAGTATGGTTTGATCATTTGGTACATTTAGGGCCTTACCCCCTGCAGTTTCATGTTGGCCGTAGCAAGAGCCGCCCGGCGACGCTTCACCATTTGATAAAAAATCACCGTCGGCTCACTGGAGGAGACAGAAATGCGCAAACTGACCTCGGTCGCCAAGGCGGCCGACGACATGCGCTCGCACATCCATTTCTGCGCCGAGACCGGCCAGATCTGGCTGCACGAGCACCGCATGCTGCTGGTGCATGCGGAGGCGCAGGCGCTGCTGCGCAAGGAGCTCATCGACACCCTCGGCATGTCGCGCGCGCGCGGGCTGCTGACGCGCATGGGCTACGCCTCGGGCATGCGCGACGCCGAGCTGGCGCGCAAGCAGGCGCAGGGCGCGAGCGACATGGAGGCCTTCATGACCGGGCCGAAGCTGCACACGCTGGAAGGCATCGTCCGCGTGACGCCGATCCGCCTCGAGCTGGATCGCCCGCGCGGCCAGTTCTACGGCGAGTTCCTCTGGGAAAACTCCTGGGAAGGACAGTGGCACCGCCAGTACTTCGGCATCCACCACGAACCGGTGTGCTGGACGCAGATCGGCTACGCCTCGGGCTACACCTCGGCCTTCATGGGCCGGCGCATCCTCTACCAGGAGGTGGAGTGCGTCGGCGCCGGCGACGCCAACTGCCGCATCATCGGCAAGCCGGTCGAGGAATGGGACAACGCCGACGAGCACATGCGCTACTACAACCCGGAATCCATCGCCGACCAGCTCATCGACCTGCAGACGCAGGTGACGCACCTGCGCTCGTCGATCGGCGAGAAGGAATCGCTGCCCGAGCACATGATCGGCGTCTCGCCCGGCTTCCGCGCCGCCTACGGCCTGCTCAAGCAGGCCGCCGACAGCCAGATCCCGGTGCTGCTGCTCGGCGAAACCGGCGTCGGCAAGGAGGTCTTCGCGCGCTGCCTGCACGAGATGGGTCCGCGCGCCGACGAGGCCTTCGTCGCGGTGAACTGCGCGGCGATCCCGCAGGAACTGGTGGAGTCCGAGCTGTTCGGCGTCGAGAAGGGCGCCTATACCGGCGCGCAGTCCTCGCGCCCGGGGCGCTTCGAGCGCGCCAGCGGCGGCACGCTGTTCCTCGACGAAGTCGGCGACCTGCCGCTCTCGGCGCAGGCCAAGCTGCTGCGCGTGCTGCAGGAGCGCGAGATCGAGCGCCTCGGCGACTCAAAGCCGCGCAAGGTCGACGTGCGCGTGGTGGCGGCGACCAACGCCGACCTCTCCCGGCTGGTGAAGGAAGGCAAGTTCCGCCTCGACCTCTACTACCGCCTCAACGCCTTCCAGATCCACATCCCGCCGCTGCGCGAGCGCAAGGAGGACATCTCGCCGCTGTCGAAGGCCTTCATGGAGAAGTACGCCACCCTCCACGGCAAGAAGCTGCGCGGCTTCACCGACAAGGCCAAGCGCGCGCTGCTTTCCTACAACTGGCCGGGCAACATCCGCGAGCTGCAGAACGTCATCGAGCGCAGCGTCATCCTCGCCCCGCACGGCACGCGCGTCGAGGCCGAGCACCTGTTCCTCGCCGAACGCGAAGGCCAGCCGGCCGAGCTGGGGCTCGACGCCGACGGATCGCTCAACGCCCAGGGCTGGCAGCCGGGCGCCAAGCTGTGCGAGTCGGTGCTCAACGGCGTGTTCACCCTCGACGAGGTGGAGTCGATGCTGCTGGAGGCGGCGGTGGCCAAGGCGCGCGGCAACCTCTCCTCGGCGGCGCGCCTGCTCGGCATCACCCGCCCGCAGCTCGCCTACCGGCTGAAGCGCATGCAGGAAGCGGATAAGGCGCCGCAGGAGAAGCAGGAAGGCGACAGGCCGGACAAGGCGCCGGAGAAAAAAGCCGCGCGGGCGAAGGCCGGCACACCGGCCGAGACATGAGCGCGCCATTGCGCGAGCGCGTGCTCGCCTTCCTCGGCGAGCACCACGTCATGACGCTCGCCACCGTCGGCGCCGGCGGCCCGTGGGCAGCGGCGGTGTTCTACGCCCACGACGGCCTGAAACTCCATTTCCTTTCCGCGCCGAACACCCGCCACGCGCAAAACCTCGCGCACGACGCGCGCGCCGCCGCCACCATCCAGCGCGACTACGACGACTGGCCCGGCATCCGCGGCCTGCAGCTGGCAGGCACGGTGCGCGAAGTCGCGCGCGAAGACGAGGCGCGCGTGCGCGCCCTCTATCGGGAGCGCTATCCGCTGATCGGCGGCGGCGCCGGCGTGCCGCGCAAGCTCCTCGAGGCGCTCGACAGGGTCCGCTGGTACGCCTTCGTGCCCTCCGACATCCATCTCATCGACAACACGCTGGGCTTCGCGCACCGCGAACATTTGCCCCTCGACCAAGGAAACCCTCCATGACGCAATCCAAGACTCCCGGCAAGGGCTTCACCACCCGCGCCATCCACCACGGCTACGATCCCTATGAAGGCCACGGCTCGGTCAACCCGCCGATCTACCTGAGTTCGACCTACGCTTTCCCGACGGTGGAGGACGGCAGCGCGCGCTTCGCCGGCGAGCAGGCCGGCTTCGTCTACTCGCGCGTCGGCAACCCGACCACCTGCCTGCTGGAGGACCGCCTCGCCGACCTCGAGGGCGGCGAGGCGGCGCTGGTCACCGCCTCCGGCATGGGCGCCACCACCTCGCTGATGTGGACGCTGCTGTCGCCGGGCGACGAGGTCATCGCCGACAAGACGCTCTACGGCTGCACCTTCGGCTTCTTCAACCACGGCCTGGCCAAGTTCGGCGTAAAGATCACCCACGTCGACCTGACGCAGCCGGCCAACCTGGAGGCCGCCATCGGCGCGCAGACCAAGGTGGTGTTCTTCGAGTCGCCGGCCAACCCCAACATGCGGCTGGTGGACATCGCGGCGATCGCCGCCATCGCCCATCGCCACGGCGCCAAGGTGGTGGTGGACAACACCTACTGCACGCCCTACCTGCAGCGCCCCATCGAACTCGGCGCCGACTACGTCGTGCACTCGGCGACGAAATACCTCGGCGGCCACGGCGACCTGATCGCCGGCGCCATCGTCGGCCCGCAGGAATCGCTCAACCAGGTGCGCTTCTACGGCATCAAGGACATGACCGGCGCCGTGCTCTCCGCGCAGGACGCCTTCCTCGTCCTGCGCGGCCTGAAGACGCTGGCGCTACGCATGGAGCGCCACAGCAGCAACGCCCAGGCCATCGCCGAATGCCTGGCCGCCCACGAAAAGGTCGAGGTCTGCCACTACCCGGGACTGGCCGCCTTCCCGCAGCGCGAGCTGGCGCGCCGGCAGATGAAGCTGCCCGGCGGCATGGTCGCCTTCGAACTGAAGGGCGGCATCGAGGCGGGCCGCCGCTTCATGAACGCGCTGCGGCTGATCACCCGCGCCGTCAGCCTCGGCGACGCCGAGAGCCTGGCGCAACACCCGGCCAGCATGACCCACTCCTTCTACACGCCGGAAGAACGCCGCGCGCACCTCATCGGCGAAGGCATGGTGCGGCTCTCCGCCGGCCTCGAGGACGCCGAGGACCTGCTCGACGACTTGCGGCAGGCGCTGGCGGCCGCCTGAGGGCGGCGGGCACGCCGACCCCGCCGTGCCGCGGGGACTGACTTATCGCACGCAAGCCGTCCTTGCCGTCACGGCATGGCGCGCCCCTCGCGGGCGGCCTTGCGGCGTTCGTGCTCGCGCTGGCAGCCGATGCAGCGCTTCGCCGTCGGATAGGCCAGCAGGCGCTCGTAGGCGATCGCCTCGCCGCAGTCGATGCAATCCCCATAGGTTCCCGCCGCGATCCGCTCGCGGGCCGCGGCGATGTCGCGCACGTCCTGCAGGTTCTGGCGAACGAGCACTTCGTCGATCTCGGCCAGCGTGTTCAGCAAGGCCTCGTCGGAAGAATCGGCTTCGCGCCTGCCGAGGGTGGCCCGCTCCCGCTCCTCGCCCAGTTCGGAAAGCAGGGAACGGATTTCGCTGAATTCGCGCGTCCAGCGCTCGGCCATCAGGCCGCTCAAGTGGTCGATCTGCTGCTGATCGAGTTTCGACATGTCTGCTCCTCGGGAGTGGCCAGGTTGGGGAAGGGACAAACGCACACGCCGGACGCCGCGGCGCCGCTTTCGCTCAATGCGGTAGCCTGTGCGGGAAATGCCGCAGGACAAAAGAACGCGCATTCATTATAGTCTGTTCCGGCCCGCCGGAATCGGCGGGCCGGCTGTCCGAATCGACGCAGGGAGGCAAACCGATGCTGAAATTGCTCTTGCCACTGGACGGCTCGAAACATTCCGAGCGGGCGCTGCGGCACGCGCTTGCACTCGCCGCGGGCGGGCTCGAGGCCGATTTTCTGCTGCTCAATGTCCAGCCGGCGCTCCCGCCCCGCTCGAGCCCAAAATCCAGGCGGCGCGCCGAAATGCTGCGGCAGCTGGAAGCGGGGGAAAAGGCCATGCGCCCGGCCCTCACGCTGCTGGAGCGCGCCGGCGTGCCCTTCAAAAGCTACAGCCGCACCGGCGCGCCGGCGGATGTCATCCTGAAATTCGCGCGGGAAAGGCATTGCGGCGCGATCGTCATGGGCACGCGCGGGATGGGCGCCCTTGCCGGCCTGGTGCTCGGCTCGGTTGCCATGAAGGTCATACAGCTCGCCCCGATTCCGGTCACGCTGGTGAAGTAGCGGCGTGCGGAGAACCTCCGCGCCGGCGCGACCGCCGTCTCGCGGGGACTGACTTTTCCCGTCCTACAGCTTCAGCCCGCGCGGCTTGCGGCCGGCGCACCTGAAAAGCCGGTCGTACACCGCGTTGGGCAGCAGGCGCATGGTGCGGGCGACCAGCGCCATCTGCCAGGGCACGACGGCATAGGCGCGGCCGGCGTCGATGACGCGGGCAATGCGCCGCGCGGCGACGTCGGCGGGAAGGATGAAGGGCATGCGATAGCGGTTCACCGCCGTCATCGGCGTGGTGACGTAGCCGGGGCAGACGGTGACGACCCTGACGCCGCTCGGGCGCAGCTCGACGCGCAGCGCTTCCAGATAGGCGATGGCGGCGGCCTTCGAGGCGCTGTAGGCGCCGGCGCCGGGGATGCCGCGCACGCCGGCCACCGAGGCGATGCCGGCGAGCCGCCCGCGGCCGGCTGCGCGCATCGGCGCGACGAAGGGATGGAAGGTGGCGGCCAGCCCCACCACGTTGGTCTGCAGGACGCTGCCAAAGACCGCGATGTCCTCGGCGTGCTCGGTGAGGGTGCCGACGGAGACGCCGGCGTTGGCGATGACGATGTCGGGCACGCCGAAGCGGGCCATGAAGTCCTGCGCCGCGTCCTGCATCGCCCTGGCGTCGGCGACGTCGGCGGCATACAGCACGGGCTCGCCCGGCAGCTTGCGCCCAACCTCGGCAAGGGTTTCGGCGCGGCGCGCCACCAGGCCGAGCCGAGCGCCGCGCGCGGCATAGTGCGCGGCGAGCGCCGCGCCGATGCCGGAGGATGCGCCGGTGATAAAGACGCGCAAGCGCGGCTTACTTCTTCTTCGGCCGCTCGGCGCGCGCCTTGCCGATCAGCTCGTCGAGGGTCTTCATCAGTCCTTCCGGGCTGCCGGTCATGGAAACGGAGGTGAAGTATTTGCCGTCGACCACCAGCGTCGGCACGCCGGTGATGTCGTAGGCCTGGGTCTGCTGGACGGCGCGCTTGGTCTTGCTCTGCACGGAGAAGGACTTCCAGGCCTCGCTGAACTTGGCGCGGTCGACGCCTTTCTTCGCCATCCAGTCGAGCTGGGTGCGCTCGTCGTTGAGGTTCACGCGATCGAGGTGGATGGCGTCGAACACCTCGCCGTGCAGCTTGTCGAGCAGGCCGAGGGATTCCAGCGTGTAGTAGGTGCGCGCATTCGGCATCCAGCGCTCGGTGGGCACCGCCGGGATGCGGCGGAACTCGACGTCCTTCGGCAATTTCGCCGTCCACTTCTTGAGGAAGGGCTCGAGGTCGTAGCAGTGCGGGCAGCCGTACCAGAAGAACTCGATGACTTCGATCCTGTCGCCGGTCTCGACGGGCTGCACGGACGGCAGTTTCTTGAAGGCGGGCGTGCCCTGGGCGGCGGCGCCGGCGGCCAGCGCGAGGGAGAGCCCGATCAGGCCCAGCCATTTTTTCAGCTGCATGCTTTTCTCCTTGGGTGATTTCAGTTGGCGGCTTCCCTGGTGTCCTTGCCGTCCTTGACTCTGACCACGCTGGCCTCGATTCCGTTCTGCGCCAGCAGGCTTCGCGTCCTGGCCATTTCGTCCGGGCTGGCGAAGGGGCCAATGCGCACCCGGTGCAGGACGCCCTTCTCGGGCAGGGTCACCTGCTGCACGCTGGCCTCCACCCCCATTAACGCCAACCGGGCCTTCAGGTTGTCGGCATCGGCCGGTTTCTGGAAGGCGCCGACCTGCAGAAACAGGGCTTCGCCGGCCGGGGCGGGCGCGGCGGCGGGCGGCTTGGGAGCTGCCTGCGGCACGGCTTCCTCGCTGCCGGGCAGGATCTTGTAGAACTCGAAGCGCGGCTTCTCCGGCACCTTGTCGCCGGGCTTGCCCGGCAGGGGCTCCGGCACCGCCGGCACGGCGGCCGGCTTGCCCGCATCCGGCCTGGGCTCGGCGGCCTTTTCGGCCGCCGGCTTGTTGCCCTTGAGATGGAACGGCAGCGGCGTCTTGTTGAGGTACCAGACCACGCCGGCGGCGATGACGACGCCGATGACCAGACCGATGAAGAGGCCGAGGAATGTGCCGCCGCCCTGCCTGGATTTGGGTGAGTCGATCCGCATCTTGTCCCTCACATGGTGTCCGGCGCGCCGACGCCGATGATGGCCAGCCCGTTGCGCAGCGTCTGGCGCACCGCCAGGCACAAGGCCAAGCGCGCCTCGCGCAGCCCGGCGTCCTCGACGAGGAAGCGCTCGGCATTATAGTAACTGTGGAATTCGCCGGCCAACTCCTTCAGGTAGAAGGCGACCAGGTGCGGCGCGTAGTCGCACGCGGCGTTCTCCACCACCTCGGGAAACTCGGCCAGGCGGGCGCACAGCGCCAATTCCCGCTCTCCCGCAAGCGGCGCGAGCTCGGCGGCGGCGAGCTCGGCAGCGTCGCCGCCCCACTGCGCCAGCACCGAGGACACGCGGGCGTGGGCGTACTGGATGTAGTACACCGGGTTCTCGTTGCTCTGCGACTTGGCCAGGTCGAGGTCGAAGTCGAGGTGCTGGTCGGACTTCCTCAGCACGTAGAAGAAGCGGCAGGCGTCGTTGCCCACCTCCTGGCGCAGCTCGCGCAGGGTGACGAACTCGCCGGCGCGCGTGCTCATCGAAGTCTTCTGCCCGTCGCGGTAGAGCACGGCGAACTGCACCAGCGCCACTTCCAGCCGGCCGTCGTCGAGGCCGAGCGCCCGGACGGCGCCCTTCACGCGCGGGATGTAGCCGTGGTGGTCGGCGCCCCAGATGTCGATGATCTTCTCGAAGCCGCGCTCGTACTTGTTCAGGTGATAGGCGATGTCCGAGGCGAAGTAGGTATACAGCCCGTTCTCGCGCTGCACGACGCGGTCCTTCTCGTCGCCGAAGGCGGTGGAGCGGAACCACCTGGCGCCGTCCTGCAGGTAGACGTGGCCGTTCGCCTCGAGGCGGGACACCGCCTTGTCCACCAGGCCGGTGTCGAACAGCGATTTCTCCGAGAACCAGTGGTCGAAATGCACGCCGAACTCGGCGAGGTCGTCGCGCGCGTCGCCGAGCTGCTCGGTCAGGGCGTAACTATGCACATAGGCGTAGTCGTCGCCGAGCAGGCGCTTGGCGTTGGCGATCAGCGCGTCGAGGTGGGCCTCGGCGTCGGCGGCCGCATCCGGCGCGCCGTCGAGGAGGTGGCCGGCCTCGCGCCGGTAGCGCGCGCCGTGCGCCTTCTGAATGGCGGCGGCCATGTCGCGCACGTAGTCGCCCTGGTAGGCGTTCTGCGGGAAGGGCACGGTCGCGCCGTGCAGCTCGAGGTAGCGCAGCCAGGTCGACAGCGCCAGGATGTCCATCTGGCGGCCGGCGTCGTTCACGTAGAACTCGCGCGTCACCTTGTAGCCGGCGAAGTCGAGCAGGCTGGCGAGGCTGGCGCCGTAGGCGGCGCCGCGGCCGTGGCCGACGTGCAGCGGGCCGGTGGGATTGGCGGAGACGAACTCGACCTGCACCTTGCGGCCGGCGCCGAGTGCGCTGCGGCCGAAATCCGCGCCCTGCGCCAGCACCGCATGCACCACCTGCAGCTTGGCCGCCGGGGCGAGGGTGAAGTTGATGAAGCCGGCACCGGCGACTTCGGCTTTCGCAACGAGCGGCGACTTCGGCAGCGCGGCCAGCAGCCGACCGGCGATGTCGCGCGGGTTGCGCTTGAGCGGCTTGGCCAGCTGCAGGGCGAGGTTGCTGGCGAAATCGCCGTGGGCGGCCTGCTTGGGACGCTCGAGCAGGATGGCGGCAGCGCGGCTGTCCGGCGCCACAACCTCGAGCGCCGCGCGCAAAAGGGCCGTCAGTTCGGTTCGGATGTCTGCTGCCATGGGCTTATTCCGGAAAGGGCGGATTATACCCGTCGCACCCTTTTTCCTGAGCGCGGCACGCGTCTAAATGTGGGTAAAATCGGCGTTTTCCCGAATACGCCCGCATCTTGCGCCTCTTCCGCCTCCTGAAAATCGTCGGCGTCGGCCTGCGCTTCGGCCTCGACCAGCTGGTGCTCGAGCAGCCGCGCACCGAACGTCTGGCGCGCGCGCTGCGCAGCCTGCTGTTCTGGCGCGATCTGTCGGCGCCGCGCGCGGTGCGGCTGCGCCTGGCGCTGGAGGCGCTCGGGCCGATCTTCGTCAAGTTCGGCCAGGTGCTGTCGACGCGGCGCGACCTGCTGCCGGTCGACCTCGCCGACGAGCTGGCGAAGCTGCAGGACCAGGTGCCGCCCTTCCCCTCGGCGCAGGCGCTGGCGGTGCTCGAACACGCCTTCGGCAAGCCGGTCGGCGAGGTATTCGCAGACTTCGCGGCGCAGCCGGAAGCCAGCGCCTCGGTGGCGCAGGTGCACTTCGCCGTCCTGCCGGACGGGCGCGAGGTGGCGGTGAAGATCCTGCGTCCGGGCATCGAGCGCGTCATCGCCCACGACGTCGCCCTGCTGGAGGCCGGCGCCGGCCTGATCGAAATGCTCTGGCCGGACGGCCGCCGCCTGAAGCCGCGCGAGGTGGTGGCGGAGTTCGCCAAGCACCTCGAGGACGAGCTGGACCTGATGCGCGAGGCGGCCAACTGCGCCCAGCTGCGGCGCAACTTCCTGCACTCGCCGCTGCTCGCCGTGCCGGAGGTGCATTGGGACGGCTGCTCGTCGCAGGTGATGGTGATGGAGCGCATGCACGGCACGCCGGTCGGCCAGATCGAGGCGCTGCGCGCCGGCGGCGTGGACCTCAAGGCCCTGTCGCGCGCCGGCGTCGAGATCTTCTTCACCCAGGTGTTCCGCGACGGCTTCTTCCACGCCGACATGCACCCGGGCAACATCCTCGTCACGCCCGCCGGGCAGTACGTCGCCCTCGACTTCGGCATCATGGGCACGCTCACCGAGGTCGACCAGAACTACCTGGCGCAGAACTTCCTCGGTTTCTTCCGCCGCGACTACAAGGCGGTGGCGCAGGCGCACATCGACGCCGGCTGGGTGCCGGCCGGCACGCGCCTCGACGAGTTCGAGGCCGGCATCCGCGCCGTCTGCGAGCCGGTGTTCGACCGGCCGCTGAAGGACATCTCCTTCGGCAAGACGCTGCTGCGGCTGTTCCAGACGGGACGGCGCTTCAACGTCGAGATCCAGCCGCAGCTCGTCATGCTGCAGAAGACCCTGCTCAACATCGAGGGCCTCGGCCGCCAGCTCGACCCGGAACTCGACCTGTGGACCACGGCGAAGCCCTTCCTCGAACGCTGGATGGCCGAGCGCGTCGGCCTGAAGGGGCTCGCCAACAACCTCAGGCGCGAGGCGCCGCAGTGGGCGGCGCTGCTGCCGCAGCTGCCGCGCCTGCTGCACCAGGCGCTCGACCGCCGGCCGCTCGAGGCGCTGCGCGCGGAGCTGGCGCGGCTGCAGGCGGAGCAGCGCCGGCAGACGTTCTGGCTGCGGGCGGCAACCGCGCTTCTCGCCGCGCTCCTCGCCGTGCAGTTCCTTTGGCTATAATCCGCCGTCTTCCATGGACTGACTTTTGCCTTTCCCGCCGTCATGCTGCTCTGGTTCGTCATCCTGTATCTGATGGTTTCCGTCGGCATCGGCCTGCTCGCCGCCACCCGCGTGCACAGCGCCAAGGATTTCGCCGTCGCCGGCCGCTCGCTACCGCTGCCGGTGGTCACCGCCACGGTGTTCGCCACCTGGTTCGGCGCCGAGGCGGTGTTCGGCGTTTCGGCCACCTTCGTCAAGGACGGGCTGACCGGCGTGGTCGCCGATCCCTTCGGCTCCTCGCTGTGCCTGGTCATCGCCGGCATCCTCTTCTCGCGCTACCTGTACAAGCTGAACATCCTCACCCTCGGCGACTTCTACCGCATGCGCTACAACCGCGCGGCCGAGGTGCTGACGGCGCTGTGCATCGTCACGTCCTACCTCGGCTGGGTGGCGGCGCAGATCAAGGCGCTCGGCCTGATCTTCTTCGTCGTCACCGACGGCGCCGTCAGCCAGCAGGCCGGCATGATCATCGGCGCGGCGATCGTCGTCACCTACACCACCTTCGGCGGCATGTTCTCGGTGGCCATCCTCGACTTCGTGCAGATGGCCGTCTCGATGGGCGGCCTGCTCTTCATCGCCTGGGTGGCGAGCGGCAAGGTGGGCGGCGGCACGGCGGCGATCGTCGCCCATGCCGCCGAAGCCGGCAAGCTGGAATTCTTCCCGGCGGCGGAGCCGCTCAAGTGGATCGCCTTCCTCGGCGCCTGGGTCACCATGATGCTCGGCTCGATCCCGCAGCAGGACGTCTTCCAGCGCGTCACCTCGGCGAAAAGCGCCCGCGTCGCGCTGTGGGGCTCCATCCTCGGCGCCTCGATCTACTTCTGCTTCACCTTCGTGCCGATGTTCATCGCCTATTCGGCGACGCTGATCGACCCGGCCCATTTCGGCAAGCTCATCGAGGAAGACTCGCAGCTGGTGCTGCCGACGCTGGTGCTGCAGCACATGCCGCTCGCCGCCCAGGTGCTGTTCTTCGGCGCCGTGCTCTCGGCGATCATGAGCTGCTCCTCGGCGACGCTGCTCGCGCCCTCGGTCACCTTCGCCGAGAACGTCATCAAGGGCTTCTACCCGAAACTGGGCGACCGCCAGTTCCTCTGGGTGATGCGCGCCACTTTGGTCGGTTTCGCCAGCCTGGTGCTGGCCTTCGCCCTGAACTCCCAGTCCTCCATCCTGAAGATGGTCGAAAGCGCCTACAAGGTGACGCTGGCCGGCGCCTTCGTGCCGCTCGTCGCCGGCATCTTCTGGAAGCGCGCCACCTCCCAGGGCGCGCTGGCGGCGATCTTCGGCGGCCTGCTGTCGTGGCTGCTGGTCGAGGTTCTGGTGGCCGGCGGCGGCGAAGCCGCCGGTGTTTACGGCTATGCGCTGGTCGGCGACGAAGGCGTCCCGCCGCAGCTCGTCGGCCTGGCCGTCTCCGCCCTCGGCATGTTCGCCGGCTCGCTGCTGCCGCAGTGGATCGCCCATCCGTCGCCCGCCTCGCCCCTTCATGCCCACCATGCCGCGGCACGAACGCATCACGTGCCGCACGACGGCGAGCATCACCACAAGCCGCATTGAGCACGGTCCATGCCGGCGCCGACCGGTTTCCGCCTCTTCAAGTCCGCGGTCTTCGCGCTGCTCGCCGCCAGCCTCGCCGTCTACGCCCTTGCCGGCCGGCCCAGCGAGATTCTCGATACCATGGCCTGGCTGGTGCTGCTGGTGCTGTTCGAGATCGAGACGGCGCACGGCGCGCGGCTGTCGGCGCGGCAGCGGCGCCTCATCCACCTCCTGCGCCCCGTCGCCGCGGCCGCCGTGCCGGTAGCCGCCGTCGACTACCTCCTGGAAGCGGAATGGCTGGACGCGGCCAACGCCTGGCTGTGGATCGCCGTGGTCATCCTGCTCGAGATCGAGGTGCGCGCACCGCAGGCGGTGGAGCGGCGGCGCGAATCCTTCCTGATCGCCGCCGTGGTGCTGTATTCGGCGCTGTTCTTCTTGGTGCCGGCCTGGCTCTGGCGGGGCGAATGGCTCGACGCCTGGGACGCGACGCTCTGGCTGGCGGCCTTCTTCGCCATCGAGCTGAACGTGCTGGGCCGCGGCCGGGCTATGCTGTGAAGCCATGAAAAGCCCGCATTCGCCCCTCGCCCGCTACCTTGCCGTCGCCTATGCGCTGCTGATCGCCTATGCCAGCCTGCATCCGTTCTCCGGCTGGCGCGACAACGGCGCCCCGCCCTTCGCCTATCTCGCGGCGGCCTGGCCGCGTTACTACACCGGCTTCGATCTGGCGATCAACGTCCTGGCCTACGTGCCGCTCGGCTTCCTGATCGTGCCGGCGCTGCAGCCGCGGCTGGGCATCGCCGCGGCGGCCCTGCTCGCCGCGCTGGCCGGCGGCGGCCTCAGCTTCGCCATGGAGACGCTGCAGAACTTCCTGCCCAGCCGCGTGCCCTCCAACATCGACCTCGCCTGCAACGCCATCGGCGCCATGATCGGCGCCGCAGCCGGCATGAACTGGGGGCGCGAACAGGTCGACGGCGGCCGCCTGCACCGCCTGCGCACGCAGCTGGTGGTGCCCGGCCATGCCGCCGACTTCGGCCTGGTGCTGCTCGGCCTGTGGCTGCTCGCCCAGCTCAACCCGGAACTGCTGCTGTTCGGCACCGGCGACCTGCGCGCCCTGTTGGATCTGCCGCCGCTGCCGTATTCGGCGCGGCGCTTCGCCGTCGTCGAGGCCGGCGTGGCCGCCGCCGGCACGCTGGCGGCCGGCCTGGTCGCCTGGTCGCTGCTGCGCCGGCGCAGCCGCTGGCTGCTGGCGGCGCTGCTGCTGGCGCCGCTGGCCATCAAGGCCTTCGCCAACGCCGTGCTGGTGAATGCGGCGCAATTCGCGCAATGGATCACGCCGGGCAACCTGGCCGGGCTGGCCGTCGGCGCGCTGGCGCTGCTCGCCGCGACCTGGCTGCCGGCGCTGGCGCAGCGCACGCTGGCGGCGCTGGCGCTGCTGTTCGCCACGGCGCTGGTGAACCTGGCGCCGGAGAACCCCTACCTCACCGCCTCGCTGGCCGTCTGGCAGCAGGGGCATTTCCTCAACTTCAACGGGCTGACCCGGCTGGTCTCCAGCCTGTGGCCCTTCGCCGCGCTGCCCTACCTGATGCTGCCGCGGCCAAAACAAGAGGCGCACACATGACCGACCCGCTGATCGAGCTGCGCGACACGCTGCGCGCCTTCGCGCGCGAGCGCGAGTGGGATCGCTACCACACGCCGAAGAACCTGGCGATGGCGCTGATCGTCGAAGCGGCCGAGCTGGCCGAGCACTTCCAGTGGCTCACCGCCGAGGAAAGTCAGTCGCTGCGGGACGGCGACAAGCGCGAAGCGGTGCACGACGAACTGGCCGACGTGCTGATCTACCTCGTCGAGCTGGCCGACACGCTGGGCGTCGACCTCGCCGCCGCGGCGCGCGCCAAGATCGCCAAGAACGCGCTGAAGTACCCGGTGGACAAGGCGCGCGGCAACGCGAAGAAATACGACGAACTATAATGGCCGCGTCCCCAAGGAGAACCCAATGAGCCACTTCAAGTATCACGTGTTTTTCTGCACCAACCAGCGCGCGCCCGGCGAGATGTGCTGCAACAGCCACGGCGCCCAGGCCATGCGCGACTACTGCAAGAACAAGGTCAAGGCGATGGGCGACAAGATCGCCGGCAAGGTGCGCATCAACAGCGCCGGCTGCCTCGACCGCTGCGCCCAGGGGCCGGTGATCGTGGTCTACCCCGAGGCGGTCTGGTACACCTACGTCGACCAGGAAGACATCGACGAGATCGTCGAGTCGCACCTGGCCCAGGGCAAGGTCGTCGAGCGCCTGCTCATCGACTGATGCCGAAACACGAGCGCCTGCTCATCGACGGGCCGGCGGGCGCCGTCGAGGTCTTCGTCGAGGCGCCCGCTTCGCCGACTGGCCTGGCGCTGATTGCCCACCCCCATCCGCTCTTCGGCGGCACCGCCGACAACAAGGTGGTGACGACCCTGGCGCGCGCCTTCCGCGACCTCGGCTGCGCCACGCTGCGGCCGAATTTCCGCGGCGTCGGCGCCAGCGCGGGAGAACACGACCACGGCATCGGCGAGACCGACGACCTCGCCGCCGCGCATGCCTGGGCCCGCGCCCGCTTCGGCGCGGCGCTGCCCTTCTACCTCGGCGGCTTTTCCTTCGGCGCCTACGTCGTGACGCGGCTGGCGAAGCGGCTGGCCGAGGCCGGCGACCCGGCGCGGCGCCTGGTGCTGGTCGGCACCGCCGCCGGCTACGTCGAGGGCGCGCGCAGCTACGTCACCGAGGCGGTGGCGCCCGACACGATCGTCATCCACGGCGACCGCGACGAGACGGTGCCGCTCGCCAACGTGCTGGCCTGGGCCGAGCCGCTCGAACTGCCGGTGAGCGTGGTGCCCGGCGCCGACCACTTCTTCCACCGCAAGCTGCACCTCATCCGCCGCGTCATCGCAGCGCAGTGGACACCCTGAGCGTCAGCGGCCTCGCCAAATCCTACGGCAGCACCGCCGTGCTGCAGGGACTGACTTTCGAGCTGCGCCCGGGCGAGTGCTACGGCCTGCTCGGACCGAACGGCGCCGGCAAGACCACCACGCTGCGCTGCGCGCTCGGCCTCACCGCGCCGGACGCCGGCACGATCCGCCTCGCCGGCCTGCCGGTGCCCGAACGCGCGCGCGAGGCGCGCAGCCGCGTCGGCATCGTGCCGCAGATGGACAACCTCGACCCCGATTTCACGGCGGCGGAGAACCTGCTGGTGTACGGCCGCTACTTCGGCCTGCCCGACCGCGCGGTGCACGAGCGCATCCCGCGCCTGCTCGAATTCGCCGGCCTCGGCGGCCGCGCCGAGGCGAAGATCAACACGCTCTCCGGCGGCATGAAACGGCGCCTGACGCTGGCGCGCGCGCTGGTGAACGACCCGGACATCCTGTTCCTCGACGAGCCGACCACCGGCCTCGACCCGCAGGCGCGCCACCTGATCTGGGAGCGCCTCAAGCAGCTCCTGGCGCAGGGCAAGACGGTGCTGCTCACGACGCACTTCATGGACGAGGCCGAGCGCCTCTGCCACCGCCTCGCCATCATGGACCGCGGCCGCTTCATCGCCGAGGGCAGCCCGCGCGAAGTGATCGCCGCGCACATCGAGCCGGAGGTGGTGGAGGTCTACGGCGAGCCGGGCGGCGCTCCCGCCGGGCCGCCCCAAGGGGGCGCAGCCAAGGACATGGAGCAGGCGCAGCCTGCGAACGAACATCACCCCCTTCCTCGGGAAAGGGGGCGGGGGGATGGCAGTTTGATGAGTGCGGCGGATTGGGCCAGGGCCGAGGCGGCGCAGTTCGCCACGCGCGTCGAAGTCACCGGCGAGACGGCCTTCTGCTACCTGACGGAATCGGCCCCCCTGCTGCGCCACCTCGCCGGCCGGCAGGGTCTGCGCTACCTGCATCGCCCGGCGAACCTCGAGGATGTCTTCCTGAAGCTCACCGGCCGCGACCTGCGCGACTAGCCAAGGCCACGACCGCCAGGAAAATCCGTCCCTTCCGCCGATGAACGCCTTCCGCCCGCCCTCGCCCAGCCTGCGCTTCATTCCGGTGTGGCGGCGCAATTTCCTCGTCTGGCGCAAGCTGGCGATCCCGTCGGTCCTCGGCAACCTGGCCGACCCGATGATCTACATGCTCGGCCTCGGCTACGGCCTCGGCGCGCTGCTGCCGGAGGTCGGCGGCGTCTCCTACCTCGCCTTCCTCGCCGCCGGCACGGTGTGCTTCTCGACCATGAACGCCGCCACCTTCGAGGCGCTCTACTCGGCCTTCTCGCGCATGCAGGTGCAGAAGACCTGGGAGGCCATCCTCAACGCACCGGTGGCGCTCGACGACCTGGTGCTGGCCGAACTGGTCTGGGCCGCTTCCAAGGCCTCGCTCTCCGGCGCGGCCATCCTGGCCGTGGTGGCGGCGCTGGGCCTGGTCAGCTCGCCGCTCGCGCTGTGGGCGCTGCCGGTGGTGTTCCTCGCCGGTTTGGCCTTCGCCGCGCTGGGCTTGATCGTCACGGCACTGGCGCCGAGCTACGACTTCTTCATGTACTACTTCACCCTGATCGTCACGCCGATGACCCTGATCTCCGGCGTGTTCTTCCCGGTCGAGCAATTGCCTGCCGCCTTCCAGGCGCTGTCGTCGCTGCTGCCGCTGTCGCACGCCGTGAAGCTGGCGCGGCCGCTGCTGCTCGGCGAGGCGCCGCCTGCGGCCGCGCTGCACATCGCGGTGCTGGCCGGCTACGCCGTCACCGCCTTCTGGCTGGCATTGGGCCTGGCGCGTCGGCGGCTGCTGAAATAGCAGGTAAAATCCCCGGCGATGGAAGCCCTCCTGGTGATCACCAACCTGCCCGACGCGGAAAGCGCGCGGGCGCTCGCCGTGCAGCTCGTCGAGCAGCGCGTCGCCGCCTGCGTGAACATCATGTCGCCCTGCCATTCCATCTTCCGCTGGGAAGGCAAGGTGGACGAGGCCGAGGAAGTGCCGCTGCTGATCAAGACCAGCGCGTCGCGCTATGCCGCGCTGGAGGAGGCGATCCGCGCCTACCATCCCTACGAACTTCCGGAGATCGTCGCGGTCTCTATCGAGAAGGGATTGCCCGGCTACCTGGCCTGGCTGGCCAAGGAAACCTCCGCCCAGTAAGCGCTTCATGATCCGACGCCTGCTCCTGCTGCTGTCGCTGTGCCTGCCGCCGGTCGCCGCCGCCCAGGAATTGCTGGAGGTAGACCAGGCCTTCCGCCTGTCCGCCCGCGCCTTCGACGCCAACACCCTGGAAGTGCGCTACGACATCGCCAAGGGCTATTACATGTACCGCGACAAGTTCCAGTTCGCGCTGGAGCCCGCCGCGGCCAAGGCCGGCACGCCGCAGTTACCGCCCGGCAAGATCAAGCAGGACGAGTTCTTCGGCGACGTCGAGACCTACCGCAAGGAAATCGTCATCCTGCTGCCGTTCACGGCGCCGGCCGGGACGGACAGCGTCACCCTGAAGGCCAGTTCGCAGGGCTGCGCCGACCTCGGCGTGTGCTATCCGCCCAACCCGCAGACGCTGCAGGTGAGCCTGACCGCGACGGGCGCGGCGCCCGGTGCGACGGCTTCCGCAGGCGCCGACGCGGACGAGGACGAGTCCTCGCAACTGGCCGGGCTGCTGAAGAACGCCGGCTTCTGGCTGGTCCTCACCACCTTCTTCGGCGCCGGCGTGCTGCTGGCGTTCACGCCCTGCGTCTTTCCGATGTACCCGATCCTGTCGGGCATCATCGTCGGCCACGGCCACAAGATCACCAAGGGGCGCGCCTTCATCCTGTCGATGGCCTACGTGCTGGGGATGGCGGTCGCCTACGCCGCCGCCGGCGTCGCCGCCGGCCTGTCCGGCTCGATGCTCTCGGCGGCCCTGCAGAACGCCTGGGTGCTGGGCGGCTTCGCGGCGTTGTTCGTCGTGTTGTCGCTCTCCATGTTCGGCTTCTACGAGCTGCAGCTGCCGGCCTTCCTGCAAAGCAAGCTGTCGGAGGAGTCGGGTCACCTCAAGGGCGGCTCGCTGCACGGCGTCGCCGCCATGGGCGCGCTCTCGGCGCTGATCGTCGGCCCCTGCGTGGCGGCGCCGCTGGCCGGCGCCCTGCTCTACATCGCGCAGACGCGCGACGCGGTGCTCGGCGGCGCGGCGCTGTTCGCCATGGCGCTCGGCAAGGGCGTGCCGCTGGTGATCGTCGGCGTGTCGACGCGCTCGCTGCTGCCGCACACCGGCCCCTGGATGGAATCGGTGAAGAAGGCCTTCGGTGTGCTGCTGCTGGCGCTGGCGATCTGGCTGGTCTCGCCGGTGCTGCCGGCCTGGGCGCACCTCGGCGCCTGGGGTGCGCTGGCCATCGGCACGGCAATGTTCCTGCGCGCCATCGACCCGCTGCCGCCGCATGCGCACAACTGGGCGCGCTTCTGGAAGGGCGTCGGCATGGTGCTGCTGCTGGTCGGCGCCTCGCTGGTGGTCGGCGCCGTCGGCGGAAGCCGCGATCCGCTGCAGCCGCTCGGCTTCCTGCGCAGCGCTTCGGCAACAGCGGGCGAGCACGTCGCCTTCGAGCGCGTGAAGAGCGTCGCCGAGCTGGAGGCGCGCCTCGCCGCGGCCGACCGGCCGGTGCTGCTGGACTTCTACGCCGACTGGTGCGTCTCCTGCAAGGAGATGGAGAGGTACACTTTCTCCGACGCGAAGGTGGCGGGGCAGATGCGGCGCATGATCCTGCTGCAGGTGGACGTCACCGCCAACACCGAAGAGGACAAGGCGCTGCTCAAGCGCTTCAGCCTGTTCGGTCCGCCCGGCATCATCTTCTTCGACCGCCAGGGCCAGGAGCGCAGGAACCTGCGCGTGGTCGGCTACCAGCCGGCGGATCAGTTCATAAAGGTCGTGAATACGGCCTTGGGCAGTTGAGGCGGCTCAAACACCGTCAGGCGGTTCGCGGGTAAAATCCGCGTTTCCGAAACTTCCCGCAACGCCACCCGTGTTCTCAGGAATCGTCGCCGCCGTCGGCAGGATCACCCATCTGCAAGCCCTGGAAAAAGGCCTGCGCCTGACCGTCGAGGCCCCCGGCCTCGACCTCTCCGACGTCGCGCTGGGCGACTCGATCGCGCATGGCGGAGTGTGCCTCACCGTCATCGAGAAGGCGGGGCCGAGCTACAAGGTCGACGTCTCGCGCGAGACGCTCGACTGCACCGTCGGCCTGGATGCGCCCGGCGAAGTGAACCTGGAGAAGGCGCTGCGCCTGGCCGACCGCCTCGGCGGCCACCTGGTGACGGGCCATGTGGACGGCGTCGGCGAGGTGCTCAAGTTCGAGAAGATCGGCGAGAGCCACGAACTGGTGGTTCGCGCGCCGAAGCCGCTGGCGAAATACATCGCGCGCAAGGGCTCGATCACGGTAAACGGCGTCAGCCTGACGGTGAACCGTGTCGACAAGACCGACTTTTCCATCAACCTTATCCCGCATACGGTGGCGGTGACGACGCTCAAGCACCTCAAGGCCGGCGCCAGGGTCAACCTCGAGATCGACCTCGTCGCCCGCTACATCGAGCGCATGCTGAGCGCGGAGAACGAATGACTGCACTTTCCCCCATCAAGGACATCATCGCGGACATCCGCGACGGCCGCATGGTCATCCTGGTCGACGAGGAGGACCGCGAGAACGAGGGCGATCTCGTGCTGGCCGCCGAGTACGTCACGCCCGAGGCGATCAACTTCATGGCCAAGCACGGCCGCGGCCTGATCTGCCTGACGCTGACCGAGGCGCGCTGCCGCCAGCTCAACCTGCCGCTGATGGTGCGCGACAACCGCTCGCCGCACGGCACCGCCTTCACGCTCTCGATCGAGGCGGCCGAGGGCGTCACCACCGGCATCTCGGCGCACGACCGCGCCCGCACCGTGCAGGCGGCAGTGGCCAAGCGCGCGCAGCCTTCCGACATCGTCCAGCCCGGCCACATCTTCCCGCTGATGGCGCAGAACGGCGGCGTGCTGGTGCGCGCCGGCCACACCGAGGCCGGCTGCGACCTCGCCCAGCTGGCCGGCTGCGAGCCGGCGGCGGTGATCTGCGAAATCCTCAAGGACGACGGCACCATGGCGCGGCTGCCCGATCTCATCGAGTTCGCGAAAGCGCACAATCTGAAGATCGGCGCCATCGCCGACCTGATCCACTACCGCAACGAGAACGAGACGCTGGTCGAGCGCATCGCGGAAAAGGACGTGGCCTGCGCCCACGGCGACTTCCGCCTGACCGGCTACCGCGACAAAACCAGCGGCGACGTACACCTCGCGCTGGTGAAGGGGAAAATCGACCCGCAGGGGGAAACGTTGGTGCGGGTGCACGAGCCGATCACCGTGCTCGACTTCCTTGACTGCCAGAGCGACCGCCACAGCTTCAGCGTGGACCGCGCCATGCGCACGATCGCCAGGCAGGGCAGCGGCGTCATCGTGCTGCTGCGGCGCGCCAGCTCGACGCCGGACCTCGTCGCCGCCCTGCAAGGCGAGGGCGAGGCGACACGCCCCGCCGCGAAGTGGGACCCGCGCCTGTACGGCATCGGCGCGCAGATCCTGCGCGACCTCGGCGTGCGCCGCATGAAGCTGCTCGCCAGTCCGCGCAAGATGCCGAGCATGGCGGGCTTCCAGCTGGAAATCACCGGCTATCTCACACCCGAAGACGCGAAGGCATAAGACCATGTCCAGGTATGGCGACATCGAGGAATACGAATCCGACTTGAAGGGTGCCGGCCTGCGCATCGGCATCGCCATGAGCCGCTTCAACATCGACGTCGGCGAGGGTCTGCTCGGCGGCTGCGCGGCGGAGCTCGCGCGCCTCGGCGTGCGCCCCGCCGACATGCTGCTCGTCACCGCGCCGGGCGCGCTGGAGCTGCCGCTGATCCTGCAGACCATGGCGCAGAGCGGCCGCTTCGACGCGCTGGTGGCGCTCGGCTGCGTCATCCGCGGCGAGACCTACCACTTCGAGATCGTCTCCAACGAGTCGGCGCGCGGCATCACCGACGTGCAGCTGGCCACCGGGATTCCGATCGCCAACGGCGTGCTCACCACCGAGGACGACGACCAGGCGCTCTCGCGCATGGCGCAGAAGGGCATGGAAGCCGGCCAGGCCGCCATCGAAATGGCGAACTTGCAGAAGTTCCTGAAGAAATGAAATCCCCCCGAAGACGGGCGCGCGAATTCGCGCTGCAGGGCGTTTACCAGTGGCAGCTCTCCGGCAACGCCCTGCCGGCGATCGAGGCGCACCTGGCGGGCGTCGCCGGCTTCGAGAAGATCGACCGTCCCCTCTTCGACCTGCTGCTGCAGGGCGCCATCGCCGAGGCGGCCGACCTGGAAGCGCTGATCGCGCCCCAGCTCGACCGTCCCTACGCCGAGCTCTCGCCGGTGGAGCGCGCCATCCTGCTGCTCGCCACCTTCGAGCTGAAGCGGCATGTCGAGGCGCCCTACAAGGTGGTGATCAACGAAGCCATCGAGCTGGCCAAGAGCTACGGCGGCACCGACGGCCACAAATACGTCAACGGCGTGCTGGACAAGCTCGCCGCCCTGATGCGGCCGGCAGAGACCGCACGACCCAGCAGAGCCCGCAAACCCAAATCCCAGGAGGAGAAATGAGCAAGCAACCCATCGTGCGCGCCAACCCGCAGACGGCGGAGGACAAGCACCCGAAACACTACCTCGCCGACTGGTGGATCTATGCCGTCCTGGCGTTTTTCATCGGCGGGCTGATCGCCATGACCTATTTCCTGACGCTGCGCGGCGACGTCATCAACGAATTCGGCAAGCCCGGCAGCCATACCGCCGCGCCCCCGGCGAAGAGCGCCGCCGCCCCGGCTGCCGCGCAAACCGCCCAGACGGCCCCGGCCGCCGCACCCGCGAAGAAATAAGCGGCGCAAGAAAGCCGCCGTGCCCTCGGAATTCGCGCTCATCGCGCGACACTTCACCCGGCCGGTGCGCCACACGGTGCTCGGCGTCGGCGACGACGGCGCCATCGTGCGCCCGGGCGAAGGCATGGACCTGGTCGTGACGACCGACATGCTGGTTTCCGGCACGCACTTCCAGTCCGATGCCGAGCCCGAGGCGCTCGGCTGGAAAGCCTTGGCCGTGAACCTCTCCGACCTCGCCGCCATGGGCGCGCAGCCGCGCTGGGCGGTGGTCGCCGCAGCTCTCCCGCAGGCCGATGAAGGCTGGATCGCCGCCTTCGCGCACGGCTTTTTCGCCTGCGCCGATGCCTTCGCCGTCGACGTCGTCGGCGGCGACACCACGCGCGGCCCGCTCAACATCGCTCCCACCGTCTTCGGCGAAGTGCCGCGCGGACAGGCGCTCACCCGCGCCGGCGCCGGCGCCGGCGACGAACTGTGGGTGTCCGGCGCGCCCGGTCTGGCCGCACTGGGCTTGAACCATCGCCTGGGAAAAGTCAGTCTGTGCGATACGGCGGCGGCGCGCTGCCTGGCTGCCCTCGACCGCCCGCAGCCGCGCATCGCCCTCGGCCTCGGCCTGCGCGGCCTGGCCAGCGCGGCCATTGACGTCTCCGACGGGCTGCTCGCCGACCTCGGCCACATCCTGGAGCGCTCCGCCCTGGCGGCGGACATCGACTTCGCCGGCCTGCCGCGCACGGCGCTGGAAGCCGGCACCGACGCGGCGCTGGCGCAGCAATGCCTGCTCGCCGGCGGCGACGACTACGAGCTGGCCTTCGCCGCGCCGCCGGATCGCCACGCCGACATCGAGGCGCTCGCCGCGCGGCTCGGCCTGCCGCTCGCCTGCATCGGCCGCCTGCGCGCCGGGCCGGCCGGAGAACTCGTCCTGCGCGACGCCGCCGGCCGGCCGATGCCCGTTGGCCGGCGCGGCTACGATCACTTCGCATGAAGCCGACACTCGGGTTCCTCTTCGCCCATCCGGCCCACTTCATCGCGCTCGGCTTCGGCAGCGGCCTCTCGCCGGTCGCGCCGGGCACCGCCGGCACGCTGGCGGCCTGGTTGCTGTTCCCTTTCCTCAAGCCGCATTTTTCCGATGCCGGCTTCCTCGCCTTTCTGGTCGCCGCCTTCATCGTCGGCGTCCTCGCCTGCGGTCGCGCCGGGCGCGCCCTCGGCGTGGCCGACCACGGGTCCATCGTCTGGGACGAGATCGTGCCGTTCTGGCTGGTGCTGCTGATGACGCCGGAAGGCTGGCTCTGGCAACTGGCGGCCTTCTTCTGGTTCCGCTTCTTCGACATCGCCAAGCCGCAGCCGGCGCGCTGGATCGACGGCCACCTGAAGCACGGCTTCGGGGTGATGCTCGACGACCTGGTGGCGGCCGGCTACACCCTGCTGGTACTCGCGCTCTTCAAGGTGCTGTTCAATGGATAAGGATCTGGAACACCTCTCGCTTCGCGTTGGCCAGGCCCTGCTCGAACGCAAGTTAACGCTCGCTTGCGCCGAATCCTGCACCGGCGGATGGGTCGCCGAAGTCGTCACGGCGATCGGTGGCAGCTCGCAGTGGTTCGAGCGCGGCTTCGTCACCTATTCCAACGCCGCCAAGCAGGAATTGCTGGGGGTCAAGGCCGACACCCTGCGCGAGGGCGGCGCGGTGAGCGAGGCGGTCGTGCGCGAGATGGCGGCCGGGGCGCTCCGGCGCAGCCACGCCCAGACCGCCCTGGCGATTTCGGGCGTGGCGGGCCCGTCGGGTGGCTCACCGGGTAAGCCAGTGGGCACCGTATGCTTTGCCTGGGTCCTGCGCGGCGGGACGCCGACGGCCGAGACGAAGCACTTCTCCGGCGACCGCGAAGCGGTGCGCAAGCAGTCGGTCATCCATGCCCTGCAAGGTCTCCTCCGGAGGCTCTCCGAAGCGAGCGCTAACATCGATCTAACCAATTGATTTATAAATGCTTTAATTAGCGTATTGCCTGAAGGCCAGCCCGGCAAAGAGTGTGCCATAATTCAACCGAAACTCAGAGGGGAATGACTATGGATGACAACAAAAGCAAGGCGCTGTCGGCGGCGCTGGCGCAGATCGAGAAACAGTTCGGCAAGGGTTCGATCATGCGTCTGGGCGACGGCGAGGTGGATCGCGACATCCAGGTGGTGTCGACCGGTTCGCTCGGGCTGGACATCGCCCTGGGCATCGGCGGCCTGCCGCGCGGCCGCGTCGTCGAGGTCTACGGCCCGGAATCCTCCGGCAAGACGACCCTGACCCTGCAGGTCATCGCCGAGATGCAGAAGCTCGGCGGCACCGCCGCCTTCATCGACGCCGAGCACGCCCTCGACCCGCAGTACGCCGCCAAGCTCGGCGTCAACGTCTCGGACCTGCTGATCTCGCAGCCGGACACCGGCGAGCAGGCGCTGGAGATCGCCGACATGCTGGTGCGCTCCGGCGGCATCGACGTGGTGGTGATCGACTCGGTCGCCGCGCTGACGCCGAAGGCCGAGATCGAGGGCGAGATGGGCGACCAGCTGCCCGGCCTGCAGGCGCGGCTGATGAGCCAGGCGCTGCGCAAGCTCACCGCCAACATCAAGCGCACCAACACCCTGGTCATCTTCATCAACCAGATCCGCATGAAGATCGGCGTGATGTTCGGCAATCCGGAGACCACCACCGGCGGCAACGCGCTGAAGTTCTATGCCTCGGTGCGCCTGGACATCCGCCGCACCGGCAGCATCAAGAAGGCCGAGGAGGTGATCGGTTCCGAAACGCGGGTGAAGGTGGTGAAGAACAAGGTGGCGCCGCCGTTCCGCCAGGCCGAGTTCGACATCCTCTACGGCGAGGGCATCTCGCGCGAGGGCGAGATCATCGAACTCGGCGTGCTGCACAAGCTGGTCGAGAAATCCGGCGCCTGGTACGCCTACAACGGCGAGCGCATCGGCCAGGGCAAGGACAACGCGCGCGAGTACCTCAAGGAGCACCCGGAGATGGCGCGCGAGATCGAGAACAAGGTGCGCGCCGCCGTCGGCGTCGCCGAGCAGCAGGCCGCCGTCGCGGCCGAGGCTTGAGCGACGGCCTGAAAGGGAAAGCGCTGCGAATGCTCGCCCGCCGCGAGCATTCCCGCGCCGAACTGGTCCGCAAGCTCGCCGCCGAGGGAACCCCGCAAGAGATCCACGACATGCTCGCCCAGCTCGAAGGCTCCGGCCTGCTTTCGGACACGCGCTTCGCCGAAGCCTATGTCGCGTCGCGGGCGGCCCGCGTCGGCAATGCCCGGCTGCGGCACGACCTGCGCACCCGCGGCATTGACGAGGAAACCATCGACGCGGCGCTGCCTGGCGGGGCCGACAGCGAGGCCGGGCGCGCACGGGAGGTCTGGCGGCGCAAGTTCGCCGCCCCGCCGGCCGACCGCGCCGACTGGGCACGGCAGGCGCGCTTCCTGCAAGGCCGCGGCTTTGCGCCCGACATCATCCGCAAGGTACTCAAGGAATCGGCAGAATGAGCATTCTGGAAGTCACGGGCCTGGTCAAGAGATACAAGTCGCGCACCGTCGTCAAGAACGTCTCCTTCAACGTCAAGAGCGGCGAGGTGGTCGGCCTGCTCGGACCGAACGGCGCCGGCAAGACCACCTGCTTCTACATGATCGTCGGCCTGATCCGCGCCGACGGCGGCCGCGTCACCGTCGATGGACAGGATCTGACGCACATGCCGATCCACCGCCGCGCCCGGCTCGGCATGTCCTACCTGCCCCAGGAAATATCGGTGTTCCGCAAGCTCAACGTGTCGGAGAACATCCGCGCCGTGCTCGAGTTGCAGACGCTCGGCGAGGAACAGATCGAGCAGCGCCTGGAGGAACTGCTCAACGAGCTGCATATCGCCCACCTGCGCAACAACACCTCGATCTCGCTGTCCGGCGGCGAGCGGCGGCGCGTCGAAATCGCCCGCGCGCTCGCCACCAAGCCGCACTTCATCCTGCTCGACGAGCCCTTCGCCGGCGTCGACCCGATCGCCGTCATCGACATCCAGAAGATCATCCGCTTCCTCAAGGAACGCGGCATCGGGGTGCTCATCACCGACCACAACGTGCGCGAAACGCTGGGCATCTGCGACCACGCCTACATCATGAACGAGGGCGAGGTGCTGGCGGCCGGCAGGCCGGAGGAAATTATCTATAATGAAAGCGTCCGCAAGGTCTATCTCGGCGAGAATTTCCGCCTGTAGCGGACGACCCGGACGCGTGCCGACCTTTCCCGCCGGTCGATGAAACAGACCCTCCAGCTCAAGCTCTCGCAGCACCTCGCCCTGACGCCGCAGCTGCAGCAGTCGATCCGGCTGCTGCAGCTCTCCACCCTCGAGCTGAACCAGGAGATCGAAACCTTCCTCCAGGAAAACCCCCTGCTCGAGCGCGATGACGAGCCGGCGCCCGCCTATGCCGCCTCGGGCGACGCCCTGCAGGCGCCGACGGAATCGCTCGATGGCGCCGCGCCGGAGCCGGGCTTCGGCGACGCCGGCCCCGGCGACTGGCTCGGCGAGGGCGCCGGCACGGCCCCGCGCGACGACCGCAACGAGGACGAGCCTTCCTACGCCGAGATCCAGGCCGCCGCCACCTCGCTGCGCGACCACCTCGGCTCGCAGCTGGCGATGATGCCGCTCTCCGAGCGCGACCGCAGCCTGGTGCGCCTGCTGATCGAAGCCCTCGACGACGACGGCTACCTGGCGCAGAGCCTGGAAGAATTGGCCGACCTTCTGCCGGACGAGCTGGAAGTCGACCTCGACGAGCTGCAGATCGCCCTCAAGCACCTGCAGAATTTCGATCCGCCCGGCATCGGCGCACGCAACGTCTCGGAGTGCCTGTCCCTGCAGCTGGCCAACCAGCCGGCATCGCGGACGCGCGACCTGGCGCTGAAGATCGCGCGCCACCACCTCGACCAGCTCGCCGCGCGCGACTACCTGCGCCTGAGGAAAGCGGTGGCCTGCAGCGAGGACGAGCTGCGCCAGGCGCAGGCGCTGATCCGCTCGCTCAACCCGCGGCCCGGCGCGCAGTTCTCGCCGGCCGACACGCGCTACGTCGTGCCCGACGTCATCGTGCGCAAGGTGCGCGGCCAGTGGACCGCCTCGCTCAACGGCGAGGCGATGCCGAAGCTGCGCATCAACCGCCTCTACGCCGACATCCTGCAGGGGAGCCGCGGCTCCGGCCTCGCCAGCCAGCTGCAGGAGGCGAAGTGGCTGATCAAGAACGTGCAGCAGCGCTTCGAGACGATCCAGCGCGTCTCGCAGGCGATCGTCGACCGCCAGCGCCAGTTCTTCGAGCACGGCGAAGTGGCGATGCGGCCGCTGACGCTGCGCGAGATCGCCGACCAGCTCGGCCTGCACGAGTCGACCATCTCGCGCGTCACCACGCAGAAGTACATGGCCAGCCCGCGCGGCGTCTTCGAGCTGAAGTACTTCTTCGGCAGCCATGTCGCCACCGAGGCCGGCGGCGCCGCCTCGTCGACGGCCATCCGGGCGCTGATCAAGCAGCTGGTCGGCGCCGAGGACGGCAAGAAGCCCCTCTCCGACGCCCAACTCGCCGAGATTCTCGGCCAACAGGGCATCGTGGTGGCGCGCCGCACCGTCGCCAAGTACCGCGAAGCGCTGAATATTCCGCCGGTCAACCTGAGGAAGTCGATTTAGCCGCCGTTAATCCCTTACACCCCGAGGGCCGGGATGCGCGTCGCCGACCCTCATTCACCAAGGAGCCATCATGAACCTCAACATCACCGGACATCACCTCGAAGTCACGCCGGCCATCCGGGAATACGTCCAGGCCAAGCTCGGCCGCGTCATCCGGCACTTCGACCACGTCACCGCGGTGCATGTCATCCTGTCGGTGGAGAAGCTGCGGCAAAAGGCCGAGGTCACGGTGCATGTGCGCGGCAAGAACATCTTCGTCGAGGCCCAGGACGAGAACCTCTACGCCAGCATCGACGCGCTGGCCGACAAGCTCGACCGCAAGGTGCTCAAGCACAAGGAAAAAAGGGCCGAACACGCCCATGAGGCGCTCAAGCGGCAGGCGGCCGAATAGGCCTGCCCGCGAGGGGGCTTTCCCGGTATAATCCGCCGCCTGTCTCGGAACAGCCCCCACTTTCTGGTCGGCAACACCGCCATGAACCTGATCGCCAATCTCCTCCCCCTCTCCAACATCCAGGTCGGACTCGATGCCAGCAGCAAGAAGCGCGTCTTCGAGCAGGCCGGCATCCTGTTCGAGAACAACCAGGGCATCGGTCGCAGTACGGTATTCGACAGCCTGTTCGCGCGCGAGAAGCTCGGCTCGACCGGACTCGGCCAGGGCGTGGCCATTCCGCATGGCCGCATCAAGGGCCTGAAGGAGGCGGTCGGTGCCTTCCTGCGCCTGGCCGCCCCGGTGCAGTTCGACGCCCCGGACGGCAAGCCGGTGAGCTTCCTCTTCGTGTTGCTGGTGCCGGAGCAGGCCACCGAGCAGCACTTGCAGATCCTCTCGGAACTCGCGCAGATGTTCTCCGACCGCGCCTTCCGCGAGCAGCTGGGCGCCGCGCCGGACGCGGCCGCCCTGCACGCCTTGTTCACAGGCTGGGAAGCCCATGCCGCAGGCGAGCGTCGCGCAGCTGTTTGAGTATCACCGCGAGCGGCTGCAGCTGCTGCGCGTGAGCGGCAACCTCGACGCGCCCATCACGATCAACCAGCTGCACGCCTCGCCGGCGGACCTGGTCGGCCATTTCAACCTGGTCCATCCCGACCGCATCCAGGTCATCGGCGCGCCGGAAATCAACTGGGCCTCGAAGCAGCACAGCATTCGCGTTACCCGCCACATGGAGGAGATCATCGCCGCCCACCCGCCGGCAGTGATCGTCGCCGACGGTTGCCCGATTCCCGCCCACGTGCGCGAGGCCTGCGAGAAATCGGAGACGGCCCTGTTCTCCACGCCGGAATCGGCCGCCATCGTCATCGACCTCCTGCGCATCTGGCTGTCGCGCCAGCTGGCCGAAACCGTCGAGCTGCATGCCGTCATGATGGACGTGCTCGGCATGGGCGTGCTCATCACCGGCGACTCCGGCGTCGGCAAAAGCGAGCTGGCGCTGGAGCTCATCTCGCGCGGCCACGGCCTGGTCGCCGACGACATCGTCGAGATCGCCCGCGTCGCTCCCCACACGCTGGAGGCGCGCTGCCCGCCCATGCTGCGTGATTTCCTCGAGGTGCGCGGCCTCGGCGTCCTCAACATCCGCACCGTCTTCGGCGAAACCGCCTGCCGGCGCAAGATGAAGCTCAAGCTGGTCGTCCATCTGCTGCGGCCGCAGAAGGGCGCGGTCGAGATCGACCGCCTGCCGCTCGGCGCCGAAACCCAGGAAATCCTCGGCGTGCCGGTGCGCAAGGTCAGCATTCCCGTGGCGGCCGGCCGCAACCTGGCGGTGCTGCTGGAGGCTGCCGTGCGCTCGACCATCCTGCTGCTGCGCGGCATCGACAGCACGCTCGAATTCGTCGAACGCCACAAGCAGTCCATGGCTGGCGACGACTGATTGCGTCAACCCTGCCGCCAGCCGGCACGTTGTTCTCCCCGCGGCCCCCTGCCGCAACCCTACCGAACCAAGGAGAACCAACGATGAAAAGACTGATCATGGCTGCGGCCGCCTCCCTTCTCGCCGCCAATCTTGCCCTGGCGCAGGCGCCTGCCGCTCCCGCCGCCGAGAAGAAGGCGCCTTCCGAAAAGCAGATCAGGCAGCAGGATCGCATGAAGGCCTGCAACGCCCAGGCCGGCGACAGGAAGGGCGACGCGCGCAAGGCTTTCATGAGCGAGTGCCTGAAGGCCGACAAGCCGGCCGAGGCGAAACCAGCGGAAGCCGTGCCCGCCGAGCCGAAACCGGCCGCCGCACCCGCCAAAAAGTAGGTCTGCACCGGAACACCCGGCGCCAACCCCCGCATGACCGCCCGGCGCGGTTGTACGGGGGCTGGTTTTTTGTCACAATCATCCACCTTGCATGACGCTCCCCATCGAGACCCGACCATGCGCCGTCTCCGCCTGCTGACCGCCGTCCCGTACGCACTGACTTTGCTCCTGCTGTGCGGCCACGCCCAGGCCTTCAAGTTCTCCGAAGAGGAGGAGAAGGCCAAGCAGGAGGACCAGGCGCGCGCCCAGCGCATCGGCCAGCTGGTATCGACGCCCTGCAAGCAGCAGCTGAAGAACCAGAAGATCATGGTGGTGATCGCCGAACGCACGGCCAACGGCTACAACACCACGCAGAGCCGCTACGGCCCGCATTTCCAGGCCATCAACCACCGCCTGCGCGCCCTCGGCCTGAAGACCTACACGCAGGAGGAAATTCGCGCGCAGATCGCCCAGGCGGAAATCGAGGCGCATTTCCGCAACGATCCCGATGCCGCCATCAATGCCTCGAAGAAGCTCGGCGCCAATTTCATCCTGCGCGGCCTGATCACGACGCAGACCGGCATCAACCCGGTGCTGAAGATCAACGAGGTCGCCGTGCACATGGGCTTCACCCTGGTCTCGGCGGCCGGCAAGACCATCTCCAGCGTCAGCGCCCGCGACGAGTCCTATTCCGGCACCGACACGCTCGGCATGGCGCTGTCGCTGGTGAACGAGCAGGCCGACGAGGTCGTGGCCCGGCTCTACAACGACTACTGCCGCAGCGCCGGCAAGGGTAAATAATCGGGGGACTCCTGCATGAAATCGCCGCTTCGCATCTTCAGCCTCGTTCTGTGCGCGCTGGCCGGCACCGCCGCCGCCCAGCCCACCTTCGAAAGCCCCTCGCCGACCCAGGGCAGCAGCACCTCGCAGAAGGCCAACGAGATGGCCGACAAGGGCATGTACAAGCCGGTCGAGTACGTCAACGCCGCCAAGCCCGGTCCGATGATCATCGTCATCCCCGGCGAGGTGAAGAGCAACAACGCCAACTTCGCGCAGAAATTCGGCCCCAACAACATCGCCGACTTCGCCGAGCTGGAACTCGGCAAGGCCAACTTCAAGGTGCTGGAGCGCTCCAGCCTCGGCCATCTGCTGCAGGAATTCCAGCTCGCCTACAACCTGGGCGACCCGCAGGCGGCACGCAAGTACCTGCAAAAGGGCAAGCTGAAAACCACCAAATGGGTCATGAAATTCGACATCCTCAAGGCCGAGCAGGTGGCGCAGGCCCAGGAAGGCTTCAGCGGCCGCCCGATCGGCGCGCTGATCGGCATCTTCGGCGGCGGCCGCGGCGGCGCCGCCGGCGACGTGGTGGTCAGTTCGGTGCAGACGGGCGAATCCACCGGCGTCTGGATCATCGGCATGCGCTGGAAGATCATCGACGCCAACACCACCGAGCAGGTCGCCACCGGCTATACCGAGGAGAAGATGGAGCTCGGCGCCAAGTCGACCTCGGTGATGGGCTTCTCCAGCGGCGAGGCCGGCGGACTGACGCTCGACGGCATGGTGCAGCGACTGGTGCAGAAGAACGTCTGGGAAATCGACTCCAAACACAAGTGACGGCCCACCCCCCGACCCCGCCCCGGGGGCAGGGGTGACGGTTGTTCGCGGGCCATGCCCGCTCCATTTTTTGAATGCCCCGCCTTGGGGCGGCCCGGCGGCGGGGCGGGCACTCCGGCCGACGCAAGTTGAGGGAGAGCGGCATGACTGAACCGAAGAAGCTCGGCAAGTACGAGATCCGGCGCGAGCTGGGTCAGGGTGCGATGGGCATCGTGTACGAAGGCTTCGACCCGATGATCGCCCGCCGCGTCGCGCTGAAGACGGTGCGCCGCGACCAGCTCGACCGCGCCGAGGTCGAGGAGATCCTCGCCCGCTTCAAGCGCGAGGCGCAGGCCGCCGGCCGGCTCAACCACCCGAACATCGTGCAGATCTACGAGTACGGCGAAGACGACGGCACCGCCTTCATCGCCATGGAGTTCGTCGAAGGGCGCGAGCTGAAGGATTTTTTCGACGCCGACGAGCGCTTTCCGCTGGCGGAGGTCGTGCGCATCATGGGCCAGCTGCTCGAGGCGCTCGACTACTCCCACAAGAACGGCGTCGTGCATCGCGACATCAAGCCCGCCAACATCATCCTGCTCAAGGACGGCACCGTGAAGGTGGCCGACTTCGGCATCGCCCGCGTCGAGTCGTCCAACCTGACCCAGGCCGGCTCGGTGCTCGGCACGCCGAGCTACATGTCGCCCGAGCAGTTCATGGGCCAGACCGTCGACGGCCGCTCCGACCTCTTCTCGGCCGGCGTCATCCTCTACCAGTTCCTCACCGGCGAAAAGCCGTTCACCGGCGCGCTGACCACCATCATGCACAAGGTGCTGAAGGAGGAGCCGCCGGCGCCTTCGGCCCTCAACGTGCAGGTGCCGCGGCCCTTCGATGCGCTGGTTCGCAGGGCGCTGGCGAAGCGTCCCGACGAGCGCTTCCAGAACGGTCGCGAGTTCGCCATCGCCCTGAAAATGGCGGCGGCCGGGCAGGCCCTGCCGGGCGACGGTGACGCGACGCTGGTGAACGACGTCGAGGCCACGCTCGTCAATGCGGCGGAGCAGACCCTTGCCGTGGAAAGGACGGTTGCCGCGCCGAAGCCCGCGCCGGCGGCGGCCGCCGCACCGGCGCAGCCGAAGAAACCGTCGCAGGGCCCGGCGCTGGCCCTCGTCGGCGGCATTGCCGTCATCGGCCTCGGTGCGGCTGCCTATTTTTTCCTGGGCCAGAAGGGCGAGGCTCCGCAACCTGCGACGGCGCCCGCGGCGCAGGCCGAAGCCCGGCCCGCCGCGGCAGCGGCGGCCAACTCCGGCATCATGGTGATCAGCGCGCTGGGCCTGGCGGATCCCTCCGACCCGCGCTATCGGGAGGACCAGGGGTTGTTGAAGGCCGACCTGCGCGAGGACGCCAGGCGCCAGCTCGTCGAGAAGGCCCTCGGCCTGTATGTCGCGCAGGCCTCGCTCGACAAGAACTACATGCTGGTGCGCGACAAGCTGCTTTCGCGCAGCGGCGAATTCATCCAGACGGTGCTGGAAGAAGACCCGCCGCAACTGGG